>Ga0207773_100040_pt1 | contig 138634 bp, 124 predicted proteins | sample TtaePargueraPR_2_FD_187281 | JGI IMG/M metagenome (GOLD analysis project Ga0207773, IMG submission 187281) | Aerobic enrichment media microbial communities from Bioluminiscent Bay, La Parguera, Puerto Rico - Tt and M1 (3) (SPAdes) | ecosystem: Environmental > Aquatic > Marine > Unclassified ... | reverse complement strand
GACAGCACCACCTCCTCCAGTCCCTCGACCGGGAAGCGGTCGCGGCTGAAGACGATCACCCGGTCGAAGGTGACCGAGCGGCCGTCCACCGTGATCGCACCGCCGAAATGCTGATGCGCGAACAGGTGCCGTGGCGACACCGCGACCACGTCGAGCCGCATGTCGGGACCGTTGACGTTGGTGACCGGCGCCTGCCAGCGCGGCATCTGCGTGTTGTCGCAGTCGGCCGTCAGTTCGACATCGGCCAGCGAGGGGTTCTCGACACCGGCGAACAGGCCGGCCGGCCACTCCCAGGGCTCGGCACCGGCGCCGACCGACTGGAACGCCGCCTCGCCGATCAGCGGATTGGCGAAGCCGAGCGACGCGCCCATTTCGAAGATGGTGATCGTCTCCGGCGCCGGCGGCTCGGAGGGCGGCGTGAACGGCATGCCGTCCACGGTCATCAGGATGACGCCGAGATCGACATCCCACTCGTCGATCCAGAAGCCCTGCCCGACCCGATCGATCAGGTCGCAGGTGCCCGGGGCGTCGTAGGCGATGCAGTCGGCCAGCGCCGATGCCGGCAGCACCAGCCAGACGGCTGCCGCGGCGATGACGCGGTGCCGTGGCGTGAAGCGTGGAATGGACATGGCTCCTCCCCCTCGTCTCGGTGGCGGCCGGGAAGGAGAAGGCGCCCGTCAGGGCGTCCCCCGCCCAGGCTCGCAGTCCCGGGCAGCGTGACCCATCGATGGCGGAGAGGCCAGACCTCCCTTCGCAGACCCCGACGCCGCCGGTGCCCGCGCCGGGCGATCCTACACAGGATCACAGTTGGACGGTGCCGGCCTCGGCTCCGTCCAACCGTGTAAATCCTGCCTATTATCAATCAGTTAGAGAGGATTCACATGCCTTGACGGGAGCGATCCCGCGATTCCGTCGAGGTATGATCCGCTTTAGCCAAGGCGTTCGTCCAGGAACGCCAGCAGCGCCTCCCAGGAGCCGCGGTCGGCTTCGTTGTCGTAGTCGTTGCTGCCCCAGACGGTGAAGGAATGCCGGGCGCCGCCGAAGATCTGGGCCTGGTGCTCGATCCCCGCCTCGGTCAGGTGGTCGAGCAGGGCCGCCAGATCGGCCATGCCGGAGACCGGGTCGGCCGAGCCGTGCAGCAGCAGCATCGGCGCGGCGACGGCGCCGTAATCCTGTCCCTCCGGCAGGCCGAGGCCGCCGTGGAAGCTGACGAAGCCTGCCGTCTCGGCCCCTGCCCGCGCCATCTCCAGCACCGCCGCGCCGCCGAAGCAGTAGCCGAGCACGACCACGTCCTCGGTCGCCCCGGGGATGCTCGCCGCCGCGTCGAGCGAGCCCATCAGGCGCTCGCGGAAGGTCTCGCGGTCGCCATAGAGCGCGCCGGTCAGCTGCCGGTATTCCTCGACCGATTGCGGGTCCTCGGCCTGGCCGTAGAGGTCGACGGCGAAGGCGGTGTAACCCAGCGCCGCCAGCATCTCCGCCCGGCGCATCTCGTAGTCCGTCAGCCCGTCCCAGTCGTGGATCAGGATCACCGTGCCGCGCGTCTCGGCGAGGTCGGTGTTGCGCGCGACATAGCCCTCATAGGCCGTGCCGGCGACGTCGTAGACGAACGGCTCGCCGGTGATCTCGGCCCGGGCCGGCCGGTCCGCCGCGACGATACCGAGCCCGGCCACGCCGGCCAGGGCGATCAGGCTGATGGGCCGCTTTGCTGTCATCTCGATCCCTCCTTCTCTCTGTCGGTGCATCCGACGAGATAGGACAGGCGAGGCCAGCGTCGAGTCCTTCAGGCTCGCTGAAGTGGCGCCGTGGCGTACCTGGTGCGGATCATACCTTGACGGAGCCGATGTCGGCTCCATCAAACCGTGGGATCAAACACCTAGTGCTCGGGATGCTTCAGCCGGGCCCGGGCCGGATCGAAGGGATGGTTGCGGCCGGCCGCGACCAGCTCGCCGATGGCCGCGACCACCGCCTCGACCGGGATCACCGTCATGTCCTCGCCGCCGCCGAAATCCCGCGCCCGCACCGCCTTCACCGGCGACACCCAGGGCAGGAAGCGGCGCGAATCGGTCGGTCCGGAGAGGCTGACCATCGGCGTGCCTGCATTGGCCAGCAGATGCGCGATGCCGGTGTCGTTGGCGACCGCCGCCGCCAACCGCTCGCCCAGCGCGAAGGCCAGCATGGGGCCGCGGATCTCCGGCCGGCCGTCGCCGCGGTCGACCTCCGGGAACAGGGCGGCCGGCACCTCATCGCGCAGCCGCTCGACCAGCGCCGCCTCGTCCGGGCCGATCATGAACACCGGCGTCCAGCCGCGCGCGGCGGCCTGCCGGGCGGCCTCGATGAAGCGGTCGAGCGGCCAGACCCGCCCCACCTCCGCGCCGAAGGGCGAGGCGCCGCAGCAGAAGCCGACATAGGTCGGCCCCTCGGGCAGCAGCGCCGCCGCCACCTCGCGCAGACCGGGGTCGAGATCGACCGCGCCGCGCCAGTCGGCCGACCGGCCCGTCGCCACCTCGATCAGCTGCATGGCGCGGCCGACCCAGTGCCGGCTGCGGCGCGGCCGCCTGGCCGGCCGCCGGGTCAGGAAGAAGCCCGGCAGGCTGGTGATATAGCGGTCGCACCGCAGGAACAGCCGGGTCAGCAGCACGTTGGCGACGGAGGTGCGGGTGTCCAGCACCAGGTCGTAGGGGCCGAGCTGGCGGATATTGGCGATCGCCCGGCGCCGCGGCTTCTCGATCCCGGCGTGCTGGATCACCCGGGACAGCAGCGGCCCCAGCAGCGGTTTGGCGACCCCGGTGGCCGAGGTGCCCTCGCTCACGATCAGGGTGATCTCGCAGCCCGGATAGGCGCGGTGCAGCGCCCGGTAGAACGGCAGCTTGTAGACGCCGTTGCCGAGCGATTCGCGCGATTCCAGCACGGCGATGCGCGTGGGCGTGGTCAATCCGCTCTCCCCTCGTTTCCGCGATCCCGGCCCGGTCCCCGGTGCCGACCCGGTCTCCGCCCTGGTCTCCGCCCCGGCCGAGCGTCGGGACGCCAGTCAGATCACCGCCCCAGCCGTCGCCCGGGGCGTCCCTGGTCCCCTCCTGGACGTCCGCAGGCACGTCATCCGGGACCGTCCCGGCGGCCGTCGCCTAGTAGACATTGTCCACCGCTTCCGCAATATGCCCGTCAGCCACGGCCGGCCGGTCGCGGCGCCGAAGGCAGGTCGGAGACACGCATGACGGTCCTGGTGCCCGTTTCCTGGGGCGAGCTTCTCGACAAGATCACCATTCTGGAGATCAAGGCCGAGCGCATCGCCGACCCGGCCAAACTGCGCAACGTCCGCGCCGAGCTCGACGCCCTGACCCGCGTCCGCGACGAGGGCCTGGCCAGGGCCGGCGTACAGGCAGGCGCGCTGGCCGACGGTGAGGCAGGCGCTCGCACGGACGCCGAACCGGACGCCCCGGACGGTACGGGATCGGGCGCCCCGGAGGGCACTGGAACGGGCGCCCCGGCCACCCCCGACCTCCCGTCCCGGGTGGCGGATCTCGTTGCCGGCCTGAGACGCGTCAACGAGACGCTCTGGGACACCGAGGACGCCATCCGCGCCTGCGAGGCCCGCCAGGACTTCGGCCCCACCTTCATCGCGCTCGCCCGCCGCGTCTACGTCACCAACGACGACCGCGCCGCCAAGAAGCGCGAACTCAACGAGTTGCTGGGATCGGAGCTGGTGGAGGAGAAGAGCTATGAGGCGTATGGTGTGGGGAGGTAGGCAACTCGGTGGGCGCTTCCGGACCCGACGCGGCTCTCGGGAGTAGCAGGCGACCGTGGGATGTTGACATCAGATGTTGCGCCTTGAAGAAAAACCTAGAGCGCATATCGACTATTGCAGCGCGGCAATCCTTTTTTGAAATTCCTGTCTGAGACGAGGCTTCAAATTGTTTAGCTTCCCCTGAACTCGCTCAATTTCTGAAAGCCTCCCCATCACTCTCTGATAGGCTGTCCGAATATCAGCCTCCGTCTGGGCAGTATCGAATTCGTCAAGCGCACTTCGTAATTTGCGGTGCCTCGACCATGGAGCGACTAGCCCGTCGTTTGTAACAACTATGCCGGTCACTTTCGCGGGTTTGCCGCCATGAAAGAACCGCTGTTTCGATCGCTTTGGAACCAGTTGATAGTTTCGAATAATCCGGCGTACTTCCGCCCTGAATTCCTCGGTGACTGCGGGACCGGAAAATGTTAGGTCGTCCTGAAGGAGTGTCATTGTTAGACCGCGCAACGAAGACAATTGAAGTAACTCGTCGAACATTGGCTTGTAGGCAAAATATGATAGGAGAGAACTTACAGGACTCCCTGTCGGGATGTGGTTCTCATAGGTCAGCAACCTAGATAGTATACCCGCAACATCCGAGCAACAGCCAAAGATATCACAGAAGCATTTATAGACCTGCTCCCGAGTCGCCGATTGATAAAACTTTGAGATATCTGCCTCGAATAACTGTGCATTACCAAAATGGGCAGCAGCGTTCGTGATGTAGCTACGCTTTTTCTTTCCGGAGTGCAAATAATCAGGTGTTTCTATTCGTGATAATAGAACCTGAATGCGGTTGTGAATACGACGCAAGGTCTTCGTTGGCGTTTCTGTTCTCCGGTCTCTTCCATCACGGTGAGTGATACCTTCCCTATAGAGTACCACCAATGGTTCAATGTCTCGCAGTCTGCCCACATTTAATTGAAGGGCTCTGGCGAGAAGATGGATACTCGATAATCCAAAAAGAGGCGATTTTTGGATGGGGTAGGACATCAGTCTTCTGCAATCCACTGAATGATCTGGCCGATCTTTTGCTTAATGTTTCCAGATTGGCTTCCGTGCCGCTTGTCGACACTTTCGGAAATTAGATAAAATGAGGAGACTGGCATGTTAAAGAGCTTAGAATAGCCCTCAAGAACATCTTGGTGGATGCGTTTTTTTCCATTTTCTATCTCAGATATATACGAAGCTGAAACACCTATCCTCGCAGCGGCATCTTGGACGCTGGTTCGATGGAATTTCCTTACTGCTCTGAGTGCTTCGTTCAACATCAACGATCTCGCATAACAAAGGTAACTAGGGGGTCCGGCTAGTCGTCAAATTCTGCCAAGATCCGAAGAGCAAGAAGCAGAATTTTTAGAATGAAGCGCCGACGCAGAACGCGACGCTTAAACCACCGGAGCCACTGCGATAGGTCAGCTTTCGCTGACGATTTAGGGCAATTGGTATTTTCGCTCTTCATCGTCTTATCCTCCTTTCCCCCGCTTACCGAAGCTCCATTGCTTCGGGTCACGAGCCTCGTATGAAAGGAGGTCGTACTATCGCAGCTTTCCCCGTACCCTAGCCGCCCAAATAGCCTCGTTTTGGGCGGCTCCGCTAGGACCGCGCACCTACCCGGATAACCAGGGACGCGCGCCCGAACAGACTTGGGAGCGAACTCCCGCAGAACCCAATATCGAGTTCCAACAACTGACGAGGTTACGAATCATGCTGACATTCGAAGGATATAGCTTCGGTGATCAGCGTCAAGAAAATTCGCTAATAGCGAATTTCTAGCAGGTTCCAGCGCTGCAGCACATCTTACTCATAGGGCGCCCAACGACTAGGATGGGCTGGCATGAACCTGCTCAACTCAATGCCCGACGCACGACTAAGCGAGAAGGATGCTATGGGAGAGCACAACACCTCCCCAGCCAAAAGGGGTGTCGCATTAGTGAACTGCCCTCAACATGATTACTCTTGTTGCCACTGACATGATTACTCTTGATGTGAGCTTCATCAGTGGCTTACCTTAACTCCCGTGAACCTCCAGCGGCTTGTTCTTAATGCTTTGTTGGTAGAACTACTGGGATAATCTGGCGCGCCCTGCAGGACTCGAACCTGCGACCGTCGGCTTAGAAGGCCGGTGCTCTATCCAGCTGAGCTAAGGGCGCGGTGCCTGGTTGGGCCAGGTGACGGGCCCGGGGGCTGCCCGGGGACTTACCCCGGGATGCTGGCCCGGCGGGCCGGGTGTTACTGCGGTCTCGGCTTGAAGTTGTCGGCGTAGTTGCGGGGCACGACGCGGCGCTGGTGCGGCACCTCGACGGCGTAGTCGATATTCTTGCGCTTGGCGAAGGCCTCGGCCTCCTCGCGTGTGTCGAAGCGGATGCGCACCTGGTTGAGCGTGTCGCCGGAGCTAATCCAGCCCATCAGCGGCTCGGGCCGCCGCGGCGTCTCGGGCTCGTATTCCAAGAGCCAGTGGCCGCTCTTGCCGCGGCCGGACTGCATGGCCGTCTTGGTTGGCTGGTAGATGCGTGCGCGCATGGGTCTCGCCGTTCGCCGTCCCGCGGGAATGCCCCTCTCAGAGCCGAGATGTGGCACAGGACAGGGGGGATGACAAGCCGCCAGGGCCGACCGCGACGGCCGGAACGCCGCACCGGGGCGGCGGTGTCACCCCTGTCTCCGGTACGCCGGTGTCACCCATGTCTCCGGAACGCGCCGTAACCCATGTCGCCGGAACGCGCCGTTACCGATGTCTCCGGGTCGTACCCTGGGCGAACTGGTCCGTGCGAACTGGCCGGGGCGAACCGGCCGGGGCGAATCGGCCGGGGCGAACCGGCCGGGGCGAATCGGCCGGGGCGAACCGGTCGGGGCGAACTGGTCGGGGCGAACTGGTCGGGGCGGACGGATTCGAACCGCCGACCCTCTGCTCCCAAAGCAGATGCGCTACCAGGCTGCGCTACGCCCCGACCGTCCCGCCGCTGTGCCGGCTCGGCCGCGCCGGCGGGTGGTTCGCCATGTACACCAGAGCCGGCGGCGGGGGCAACGCCTTCTCGGTCGCCCCGGTCGCGCCGGGTGCGCGCGGGCCCTTTCCTTCCGCCGCGCCCCGGGCTACCTCTTGTCCGCCCCTGCCCTGCCCGCCGCGAGCCGCCGGACCCGCCGATGACCACCCGCTCCCTCTTCCTGCCCGACGCGCTCTACGCCTACATGCAGGCCGTCGGCGTGCGCGAGACGCCGGTGCTGGCGGCCTTGCGCGAGACCACCGCCGCCCTGCCCCAGGCGCACTACCAGATCGCCCCGGAGGAGGGGCAGATCCTGGCCTTCCTGGTGGAGCTGACGGGTGCGAGGCGGATCCTCGACATCGGCACCTTCACCGGCTACAGCGCGCTGGTCATGGCCGCGGCCGCCGGCCCGGACGGCCGGGTCGAGAGCTTCGACGTCAGCGAGGACTTCACCGCGATCGCGCGCCAGGCCTGGGCGGCGGCCGGCGTGGAGGCCCGCATCGGTCTCACCCTCGGGCCGGCGGCGGACAGCCTCGACCGGCTGATCGCGGCGGGCGGCGCCGGCGCCCATGACCTCGCCTTCATCGACGCCGACAAGGAGCGCTACGACCGCTATTACGAGCAGGCGCTCATCCTGCTGCGCCCGGGCGGGCTGATCTGCGTCGACAACACGCTGTGGCGCGGCCGGGTCGCCGATCCCGAGGATCGCCGGGCCAAGACCGAGAGCTTCCGCGCCTTCAACGCCAGGCTGCATGGCGACGACCGCGTCTCGCTCGCCCTGCTGCCGGTGGGCGACGGCCTGACCCTGGCACGCAAGCGGGACAACGTCTGACAGGGCGTCCCGGCAGGCACCCGGCGGGTGCCGCAGATCACGAAAAATCGAAGGGAAGACAAGCGGATCGTGCTTGGCGCGACTCGGAGCCAAGCGCATATACTATTCCCCGATCGGGAAGCCACCTCCTGGCAATTGGATCCGCCGTCATGGCACAGGGTTTGTTCGGTACCGTTACCGCCGCGTCCGGTCTGGCCGCGGCCGCCAGTCTCGTTTTCCCCCTTCCCGCCCTGGCCGAGGCCGTCGACACGTCGGAATGCCCGACGCGCTCGCGCGTCATCTCCTATCTGGCGGAGGCCTATGACGAGGCGCCGATCGCCATCGGCATGGCCAACAATGGCGACCTGATCGAGATCCTCAACAACCCCAGCGGCGGCACCTGGACCATCCTGGTGACCAGCCCGGAGGGTCGGTCCTGCCTGGTGGCGGCCGGCCGCGACCTGGAAATCCTCGAGACCTACCAGGCCCTGACCGACGAGACGTCCTGAGGGCCGGCGTCGGGCGCCGCCCCGGCGCGGCTCACTCCGCCGTGCCGAGCAGCGCGTGGCCGACCAGATCGCCGGCCTCGATGCCAAGCTCGTCCGCCGTGCCGCCGACGATCTCCAGCACCGCCACCGCCGGCGCGGTCGAGCGGTGGGTGTCGGGCCCGCGCGCGGCGTTGAAGGGGCGCGTCTCCTCGGCGATGTTGACGATGCGGCCGTCGGCGCCGATGAACACCATGTCGAGCGACAGGAAGGTGTTCATCGTCCAGAAGGAACGCGGCGCCGCCTCCTCGAAGACGAACAGCATGCCCTGGTCGGCCGGCATCTCGCGCACATACATCAGCCCGAAGGCCTGTTCCGACGGTTCCAGCGCCAGCTCGATGTCGAAATCGTGCCGCGTGCCGTCCGCGCTCTCGATCCACAGCGTGTCGCGGGCGTAGTCCGGCCGCTCAGTTGGCTGCGCCTGGGCTGAGGCAGCGCATGAGAAGGCCGCGATAACGACCGACAGGACCTTGAAAAAATGACGCACGGGGTCTCTCCGCTTCTGGCGATGGCGACACCGCCATCGTAGACAGGATCACGGTTTGGTGGAACCGATTTCGGTTCCATCAAACCGTGTGAATCCTGTCTATGATCAATCTGTTAGCGCGGATTCACATCCCTTGACGGAACGCTCGCGCGATTCCGACATGGGATGATCCGCGCCGCCCCAAAGGTCAGGCCATCACCATACCGGCCAGTTCGGCGATTTCGGGGCGGACCGGCCCGGCGCGCGGACGGTCGGCGAGCGTGGTGAACCAGTGCTGCGGCGGGTTGCGGCCGGCCGAGCGCGACCAGGTCAGCGCCCTGAGCACCGCCTCCGCCGCCGGCGTCAGGGGTGCCGCCGGGTCCCGTCCGTTCAGCACCGCCCAGACGCCGGCCCAGCAGCGCGCCACCGACCAGGGATTGTAGCCGCCGCCGCCCAGCACCAGCAGCCGCGGCGCCCGGCCCATCAGCGCCGCCACCATGGCCCAATGCGCCCGGTTCGACAGCGCCAGCCTGGACAGCGGGTCCTCCTCCAGCGCGTCGGCGCCACATTGCAGGACGATCGCCGCCGGGCGCACGCGATCGACCAGCGGCAGCACCACGCGGTCGCGCAGATGCGCCATCTCGCTGTCGTTCAGGCCGGGCGGCACCGGCAGGTTCACCGCCTGCGTCCACGGGTTCTCGCCGACCAGCCCGGTGCCGGGCCAGCGCCCGGCCTCGTGGATGGAGACGGTCCACACCCTGTCCTCCCCGGCCATGGCGATCTCCACGCCGTCGCCGTGATGGGCGTCGATATCGATGTAGACGATCGGCGCGATGCAGCGGTCGAGCAGGGCCAGGATGCCGAGCACCGGGTCGTTGAAGTAGCAGAAGCCGGAGGCCCGGTCCCGCCGCCCGTGATGGGTGCCGCCGGCCGGGCTGTGCACGATGCCGCCCGCCGCCAGCAGGTCGGCCGCCAGGATCGAGGCGCCGCAGGCGGTCGCCGGGCGGCTGAAGATCTCGCCGAAGACCGGGTTGCCCATGCGGCCCAGCTGGTAGCGCTCGCCATCCGCCGGGCTCACCCGCTGCTCGCGCTCGGCCCGCTGGACGGCCGCCACATAGGCCGGGTCGTGGAAGCGGGCGAGCTGCGCCGGCGTCGCCATCGGGCTGTCCACATATTGCCCCTCGGGCAGCCAGCCCTGGGCGCGCACCAGGTCCAGCACCGTGGAGACCCGGGGGATCGCCAGCGGGTGCTTGGAGCCGTAGGTGGAGCGGCGATAGATCTCGCTGCCGATGAGAAGCGGAGGCGTGGCCATTGTCCGTCATCAGCTAGTGGACCGTCACGGGCCGGTCAATCGCCGGCGGACCAAGGGCCATGACAGCGACGTTCACACGGGACGTTGACACGGGCGCCGGCCGGGTCCATGTCTGCTGCAGCCTTGCTGGGGTGTCCGGTGTTGCCGGGCTGAGAGGGCGGTCGCGAACCGCCAAACCCATCGAACCTGATCCGGTTAATGCCGGCGGAGGAATGTTCAAGGCGTCCACAAGGAAGCCCCAAACGGACCTCCCCGTGGATCCCTCCTCCGCCAGTCTGGAGGAGTAATGAGTAAGCGCACAACCACCGCCCTGACTTCCGCCGCCCTGCTGGCCACCACGGGTCTCGCCGCCGCGCCGGCCGTGGCGGCGGACCTCACCATCTACACCTATTCCAGCTTCGTCAGCGAATGGGGGCCCGGTCCGGCGATCGAGGGTGGTTTCGAGCAGCGCTGCGGCTGCGACATCGAGTTCGTCTCGGCCGATGACGGCGTGGCGATCCTCTCGCGCCTGCGCCTGGAAGGCGCGTCCAGCCCGGCCGACGTGGTGCTCGGCCTCGACACCAACCTGATCGCCGAGGCGGTGGCCGAGGGGGTGGTGGTGCCGCACGGCCTCGACACCGGTGGCTACGACCTGCCGGTCGCCTGGACCGACCCGCATTTCGTGCCTTTCGACTGGGGCTATTTCGCCTTCGTCTACGACACCCAGGCCATCGCCGAACCGCCGGGGAGCCTGCGCGCACTCGTCGAGGACAGCGAGGCGGAGATCCTGATCCAGGACCCGCGCACCAGCACGCCGGGCCTCGGCCTGTTGTTGTGGATGCGCGCGGTGTTCGGCGACGAGGCGGAGGCGATGTGGGCTGAGCTGGCGCCCCGCATCGTCACCGTCACCAGCGGCTGGTCGGAGGCCTACGGCCTGTTCCTGGAGGGCGAGGCGCCGATGGTGCTGAGCTACACCACCTCGCCCGCCTATCACCGCATCGCCGAGGACACCGACCGCTACGAGGCGGCCGTGTTCGAGGAGGGACACTACCTGCAGATCGAGGTCGCCGGCATCGCCGCCACCGCCGACGATGTCGATCTCGCCCGCGAGTTCCTCGCCTATCTGACGGGGCCGGAGGCGCAGTCGGCCATCCCGACCACCAACTGGATGTACCCGGTGGTGATGCCCGAGGGCGGGCTGCCGGACGGCTTCGACGCGCCGCCGGAGACCCCGTCCCTGCTGATGGAGCCGGAGACGGTGCGCGACAATCGTGGCATCTGGGTCGACGAATGGCTTTCGGCGCTCAGCCGCTGACCCTGCCGACCTGGCGTTCCCGCTGGGCCGGGACCATCCCCGGCCTGGCGGTGATCGCGCTGCTGCTGGCGGTGCTGGCGGCAGGACTCTGGGCCCTGCTCTCGGTCGCGACGCCGGCGCGGACGCTGCGCCTCGACGCCTATGTCGGCGGTGTCGTCGCCTTCTCCCTGCTGCAGGGCACGCTCTCCGCCGTGCTCAGCGTCGGTCTCGCCGTACCGGTGGCGCGCGCCCTCTTCCGCCGCGGGGACTTTCCCCTGCGCACCCTGCTGGTGCGGCTGATGGGCCTGCCCATGGTGGTGCCGACCATCGTCGGCGTCATCGCCATCGTCGTCCTGTTCGGCCGGCAGGGCTGGCTGAACCAGGCCTGGGGCGCGCTCGGCCTCGGCGGGCGTATCGACATCTACGGCCTGCACGGCATCCTGCTGGCCCACCTGTTCTTCAACCTGCCCTTCGCCGCGCGGCTGATCCTCTCCGGCCTGGCGACCATCCCCCAGGCGCAATGGCGCCAGGCCAGCCAGCTCGGCCTCAGCGGCTGGCAGGTGCTGCGCTGGATCGAGTACCCGGTGCTGCGCGAGGTCATTCCCGGCATCCTCGGCATCGTCTTCCTGCTCTGCTTCACCAGCTTCGCCATCGTGCTGGCGCTCGGCGGCGGGCCGCCCAACGCCACCCTGGAGGTGGCGATCTACCAGGCCCTGCGCTTCGAGTTCGACGTCACCCGGGCGGCCCTGCTGGCCGGCATCCAACTGCTGCTCTGCCTCGGCGCCTATGCCGCCATCCTGGCGCTGGGCCGGCCGGTGGAGAGCGATCTCGCCGCCACCGCCGCGGTGCGCCGCCCCGATGCCGACGCGATCACGGCGCGCATCGTCGATACCGTCGCCATCGGCCTGGCGCTGCTCCTGCTGCTGGGGCCGCTCCTGGCGCTCGCCTCACGCATCGCCGGCGGACCGCTCGTCGACGTGCTGGCGAGCGGCGATCTGTGGGCGGCGACGGCCCGCAGCCTCGCCGTCGGCACCGCAGCCGGCCTGCTTTCCCTCGTCGCCGGCTGGGGCATCCTCACCGCCGCCAGGGCGCTGCGCCAGGTGCACGGCCGGCCGGGCCTGGCGCGCGCGGCCGAACTCGCGGGCTCGATGATCCTGGTGGTGCCGCCCATGGTGCTCGGCGCCGGCCTGTTCCTCGCCGTGCGCGGCTGGATCGACCCCTTCGCCGCCGGCCTGCTTCTCGTCGTGCTGGTGAACGCAGGGATGGGACTGCCCTTCATGATCCGCATCCTGGGACCGGCGCTCGACCGCGCCGGCCGGCGCTACGGCCGACTGTCGGAAAGTCTCGGTCTGCGGCGCTGGCATCGCCTGGTCTACGCCGACTGGCCGGAGGTGCGGGCCTCGGCCGGGCTGGCCCTGGCGCTGGTGATCTGCCTCTCCTTCGGGGATTTCGGCGTGATCGCGCTGTTCGGCAGCAGCGATACCGCCACCCTGCCCTTCCTGCTCTACGAGCGGATGGGCGCCTACCGCATGGACGAGGCGGCGGTGATCGCCGGCTGGCTGCTGGCCCTTTGCGTGCTTCTGTTCGTCGCCGTCGAGCGGCTGGTGGGCGGCCGTGAACGCGCCTGAACCCCGCGACGGCCGGGAGGGCGTCACGCTTCAGGGCGTGCGCTATTCCTATGAGGCGATGCAGATGGTCTTCGACCTGCGCCTCGCCGCCGGATCGGTGACCGCGGTGCTGGGCCCGTCGGGTGCCGGCAAGTCGACCCTGCTGAACCTGGTCGCCGGCTTCGACCGGCCGGATGCCGGCACCATCGCCATCCTGGGCCGCGACATGGCCGGCGTGCCGCCCGGCGCGCGCCCGGTGACCAGCGTCTTCCAGGAAGGCAATCTCTTCCCGCACCTGCCGGTCTGGCGCAACGTGGCGCTGGGCATCACCCGGCGGCGACGCCTGGGGCCGGAGGAAAGCCGCCGCCTCGACGAGGCGCTGTCGCGGGTCGGCCTGACGGCGCTCCGGCAGCGTCTGCCGTCCGAGCTTTCCGGCGGCGAGCGTCAGCGCGTCGCCCTCGCCCGCGCGCTGGTGCGCCAGCGGCCGGTGCTGCTGCTCGACGAGCCCTTCGCCGCCCTCGATCCGGGGCTCAGGGCGCGCATGCTCGATCTCGTCTTCGCATTGCAGGCGGAGCGTGACCTGACGGTGCTGCTGGTCAGCCACCAGCCGGGCGAACTGATGGGCCGGGGCATCGACGTGATCTTCCTCGACGAGGGCGAGGTGCTGTACCACGGACCCATGGCGGCGCTGCGCCGGTCCGCGGCCGCGCCCGCGGTCGCGCGCTATCTCGGAGACTGAAGTCCGGGCGCCCGTGGCCTTGCCCCTCGCGCCCCCCCCTCTTCGCTACCGCCTCCATTGCCCGGCGGCGGCGAGGCCGTATAGTGTCGGGCTGACGCGCACCAGCCCGAACCCGAGGTCGAGGACCAGTCGAAGACCCATGGCCATCAAATCCATCCTGCTGCACATGGCGCCGGACCCCAGCCGCGAAAGCCGCCTGGCGACGGCCCTCGACCTCGCCAAGCGGTTCGAGGCGCACCTGCACATCGTCTACATGACCAAGCCCATCCACCTGCCGGCGCAGATCACGGGCCGGGGCGCCTCGGCCGCCTTCCTCGCCGAAGCGGCGGAGATCGCCCGCGACAAGGCCAGCGAGGTGGAGGCATGGCTGAAAAAATCCTGCGATGCCGCGGGCGTCTCATGGGAGATGGAGATCACCGAGGGCGACCATAACGAGGAGCTCGCGGCCTTCGGCCACTATGCCGACCTGATCATCGTGTCCCGGGATCACGGGATCACCTTCGAGGACTATATCGGCCTGCACAAGCCCGACGAACTCCTGATGATCGCCACCAGCCCCGTGCTGATGCTGCCGAAGGGCGAGGCCAGGCTGCCGCCGGTCGGCAAGCGCATCCTCGTGGCCTGGAAGGACTGCAAGGAGGCGGCCCGGGCGGTGCGTGACAGCCTGCACTTCCTGCAGCAGGCCGATACGGTCTTCGTCTTCAGCGCCGACGAGGCGCATCATCGCTATGAGGGCGGCCGGAAGCTGATCACCTATCTGGAGCGGCACGGCATCAAGGCGGAACCCCTCAGCGACGTCGGCGACCACCATATCGGCGATACGGTGCTTTCCTATGCCGAGGACCACAAGGTCGACCTGCTGGTCATGGGCGCCTATGGCCGTCCCCGCTGGCGGGAGATCGTCTGGGGCGGCGTGACCCACAAGGTGCTGTCCAGCGCCAAGATCCCCCTTCTGCTGTCGCACTGAGGCGCCGGGCGGCGCCCCGTCGCCGTCAGACGAAGAAGACCAGCGTCACCAGCACGAACAGCGGCATCAGGATCAGGATCGACCAGACCATGAAGCCGAAGAAGCTGGGCATGGGCACGCCGCGCTCCTGGGCGATGGCGCGCACCATGAAGTTGGGCGCGTTGCCGATATAGGTGACCGCCCCCATGAACACCGCGCCGGCGGAGATCGCGATCAGCGTCAGCGTCATCTCGTTCATCAACACCTCGGCATTGCCGCCGGCCGTGTTGAAGAAGACGAGGTAGGTGGGGGCGTTGTCGAGGAAGCTCGACAGGATGCCGGTCAGCCAGAAATACATCGCGTTGTGCGGCTCTCCGCCCGACGAGACGAGCGAGACGACCGCGCCCAGCGCCCCCTCCTCCCCGGCGCGCAGGATGGCGATCGCCGGGATGATGGTGACGAAGATGCCGGCGAACAGCTTGGCCACCTCGAGGATCGGGAACCAGGAGAAGCCGTTGCGCCGGCGGCTCTCGTTCTGGGTCAGGCGCAGCGACAGGAGCGCGATGCAGATCAGCAGCAGGTCGCGCACCAGGTTCTGCAGCTCGACATGCGTGCCCAGCACCACGAACTCGACCTCCGGCCGCCAGACGCCGCTCAGCAGTACCGAGGCCACGATGCCGCCGAGCAGCACGAAGTTGAACGACCCCTCGAGGCCGAGCTTCTCGACCTGCTCCTTCTTGCCGTGATCGCGGGCTACGCCGCCCTCCCTTGTGTAGAGCACCGTATCCAGCACGAAATAGGCGATCAGCAGGATCACCGAGACCAGGATCATCGGCAGCAGCAGGTGGGTCGTCGGCCAGAAGAAGGAGACGCCCTGCAGGAAGCCGAGGAACAGCGGCGGATCGCCGAGCGGCGTCAGCGAGCCGCCGATATTGGCCACCAGGAAGATGAAGAAGACGACCGTGTGGACCTTGAAACGCCGGTGCTCGTTGGCGTTCAGCAGCGGCCGGATCAGCAGCATGGCGGCACCGGTGGTCCCCATCCAGCTGGCCAGCACCGTGCCGATCAGGAGGATGGCGCCATTGACCACCGGCGTGCCCTTCAGCGTGCCGGTGACGCGGATGCCGCCGGCCACGGTGAACAGGGAGCCGAGCAGGATGATGAAGGGGATGTATTCCAGCAGTGCGGCGTGGACAAGCTGCTCGATTGCCAGCATGACGCCAAAAAGGATGGCGAAGGGCACCAGGAAGGCGGCCGCCCAGAAGAACGAGACCTTGCCGAAGTGATTGTGCCAGAAATTCGGGATGATCAGCGGCATCAGCGCGATCGACAGCAGGATCCCGACGAACGGCACGATCCAGATCAGGCCGAGCTGGCTGCCGTCGACTCCGTGCGCTTCGTCGCCGTGATCGCCGGCATCCTCGGCATGGGCGTCGTCGGCATGGGCGTCGCCGGCATGGGCGTCGACCACGTCTCCGGGCGAGACCTCGCCGGTGTCGGTCTGCTGCGCCCAGCTCGCGCCGGCATCGCCCAGGGCGGCGAGCAGCCCCAGCGCGAGACAGGCGACCAGCAGGAGACGGGCCAGGATCGACGGACGCAGCGCTAACGCCAAGGCAATGCTCCCCAGAGGCAAGGCCGTGTTCGCCGCGTCGATATCGCCTGCGGCAGGGAACGGCAGGATGCTGGTGCGACCGGCGTAGTCGAAGCGTCGACGCCGATCAACCCCGGTACTGACGAGCGGGCGATATAGCCGCCAGCGGCGCCGGAATCAAACCAAACGGCGCGATAGGGGCTGGTCATGAAGTGGTAATACCTTCATATACCCAATGGTGGAAGGATGCGCAGGCCGGTCATTCAAGAATGGATCTGCGTCACCACTGAACAGACAGGGAGAAGCGAAATGAAACCCATCATCGGCGCCGCCATGGGGGCGGCCCTGATCACCGGTGTCGCCGCGACGGCCCCCCAGACGGCCAGCGCGCAGGACGCCCAGTCCTTCATTCTGGCGACTGCCGGCACCGGCGGCACCTATTATCCGGTCGGCGTCGCCATCGCCACGCTGGTCTCGGTGCGGGTGCAGCCGGAGCATGGCATCGCCATGTCGGCCATCACCTCGGCCGGCTCGGGCGAGAACATCCGCCTGCTGCGCGAGGACGAGGTCCAGTTCGCCATCCTGCAGGGGCTCTACGGCGCCTATGCCGCGGCCGGCGAGGGTCCGATCGCCGAGGACGGCCCGCAGGAGCACCTGCGCTCGGTCTCCATGCTGTGGCCGAATGTCGAGCACTTCGCCATCCGCTCCAGCTTCGTCGACACCGGCACCATCGCCGATTTCGTGGCCATGGAGGGCGAGAGTTTCGCCATCGGCGCGCGCAACTCCGGCACCGAGGGGTCGAACCGCTACCTGATCGAGCAGCTCGGCATCGCCGATCCGGACAGCTACTACAACCTCGCCTTCATGGGCTACGCGCCGTCCGTCGACGCGTTCCAGAACGGCGAGCTCAACGCGGTCAACATCGCGGCCGGCCCGCCGGTCGGCGCCTACACCCAGCTCGCCGCGGCGGTGGGCGACGAGGTCGTGCTGCTCGGCTGGACGCTGGAACAGGTGGCCCAGGTCAACCAGATCTATGACGGTCTCTACTACGAGTACGTCATCCCGGCCGACACCTATCCCAACCTCTCCGAGGACGTGACCACGGTCGCCCAGCCGAACTTCCTGGCGGTGCGGGCGGATGTCGACGAGGAGGCGGTCTACCTGATCACCCGGGCGATGTACGAGAACCTGCCGTTCCTGCAGAACATCCACCCGGCGACCGACGCCATGTCGCTCGATTCGGCGATCTCCGGACTGCCGCTGCCGCTGCATCCGGGCGCGATCCGCTACTACGAGGAAGCGGGCCTGACGATCCCGGACCGCCTGCGTCCCTGATCTCCGGCCAAGTTACGGCGGCCCGTCCGCGATCCGGACCCGGTCCGGACCCGTTCCGGATAGGGCCGCCGTGACCGCCGGAGTCGACCGCAACGGCTGAAACCGCGCCACCGCCGGCATCCGCGAGGACGGAATCGTTCCGCGTGGAGACCCGCCGGCGGCGCCGGTTCCGGCCCATTCCTTGACGCGTGGGATGACCAGCCAGCCCCCCTCCACCGGCCAGACGCCGAGCGCCGGCCAGCAGGCCCTGGCCGAGGCGGAGATCGACTACACCGCCGTGGCCCGGCCGATGCCCCGCGCGCTGAAACTCGCGATCTTCGCGGCGGCGATCCTCGCCGCCATCTGGCACGTCTACGCCAACACCATCGGCCTCGTTTCCGAGCTGCTGCGCAATGTCGGCCACTACGTCACCTTCGGTGTGCTGGCGGCGCTGCTGCTGCCGATGCTCCGCCCGCTGTCCCGGGACGGCCCGCCCCGGGGCCGCGACCGCCTGGTGCTGCTCGTCGACGCTGGCCTCGCCCTGCTGACGATCTTCGTCTCGGTCTACATCCTGGTGCGCGAACGCGACCTGTCGGGCCGCTCCTTCACCAGTTGGCTCGACTTCGCGGTGATGATCGCCGCCATCCTGCTGATCCTCGAATATGCCCGCCGGGCGACCGGCATCACCATCCCGATCCTGATCGCCGTCATCCTCGGCTACATCTTCTGGTGGGGCCAGTTCATCCCTGGCGCGCTGGGCTTCAGCGGGCTGTCGATCGAGACCATCCTGCAGCGCTCGATCTATGGCGAGGACGGGATGTTCGGCACCATCGCCACGATCTCGGCGACCTACGTCTTCATGTTCATCCTGTTCGGCGCCTTTCTCGTCCGTTCCGGTGCGGGCGAGTTCATCATCCAGTTCAGCCGCGCCATCGCCGGGCGCATCACCGGCGGCCCCGGCTTCGTGGCGGTGATCTCCTCCGGTCTCACCGGCACCATCTCCGGCTCGGCCATGGCCAACACGGTGCAGACCGGCGTGATCACCATCCCGCTGATGAAGCGCAGCGGCTTCCCGCCGAAATTCGCCGCCGGGGTGGAGGCCTCGGCCTCGACCGGCGGCCAGCTCATGCCGCCGATCATGGGGGCCGGGGCATTCGTCATGGCCAATCTGACGGAGATCCCCTATTTCGACATCGTCGCGGTCTCGGTGCTGCCGGCGCTGATGTTCTTCGGTGGCATCGCCTTCAACGTGCGTATCGTCGCCAAGAAATACCGGCTGACCGCGCTGGACGACGAGACGCCGCGCCTGCGCGAGGTGCTGAAGCTGGGCGCCCTGCCCTTCGCGCTGCCCATCGCCGTGCTGATCGGTCTCCTGATCGCCGGCTTCACGCCGGTCTACGCCGCCGGCTACGCCATCCTCTCCGTCATCGTGTCGAGCTGGCTGACCCCGAACCGCATGGGGCCGACGGCGATCGCCGAGGCCATCATCTTCGGCATGAAGAACATGATCCTGACCGCCGTGCTGCTGCTCGGCGTCGGGCTCATCGTCATGGTGCTGACGACGACGGGCCTGGGCAACACCTTCTCCCAGCTGATCACGCAGTGGGCGGGCGGCAGCCTGATCATCGCCATCGTGCTGGTGGCCGTCGCCTCGCTGCTCCTCGGCATGGGCCTGCCGGTGACGGCCGCCTACATCGTGCTGGCGACGCTGTCGGCCCCGGCCCTGCGCGACCTCATCGTCAACGGCCAGGTGCTCGACGCCCTGACGGTGCAGGAGGTGCCGCAGAGCCTGGCCACCGTCTTCATGCTGTTCAACGCCGAGACGCTGGTGCCGCTGGCGCAGTCCTACGGCATCTCCCTCCAGCCCGACCTGGCGGTCGATCTCGTCGCCGCGATCCAGGCGGGCGGCCCGCTGACCGCCGAGCAGGCGGCCGCGGCGGTGGAGCTGATGCGCATCCCCGACATCGCCATGGTGGCCAGCAACGTGCCGGAGGAACTGCTGTCGCCCGCCGCCGTCCTGACAGCCCTGCTGTCCGCCCACATGATCATCTTCTGGCTGAGCCAGGATTCCAACGTCACGCCGCCGGTCTGCCTCACCGCCTTCGCCGCCGCCGGCATCGCCGGCACCCACCCGATGGCAACCGGCGTGACCGCCTGGCGCATATCCAAGGTGCTCTACATCGTGCCGCTCCTGTTCGCCTACACACCGCTGCTCGCCGGCGATGTCAGCGTGGCGCTGAAGATCTTCGCCTTCGGCATGCTGGGCATCTACGCCCTGGTGGCGGCGATCGAGGGCCATGCGGAAGCGCCGATCTCCTGGCCGCTCCGGCTCGTCCTGGCGGCCATCGGCGTGGCCCTGCTGTGGCCCAGCAGCGTGTGGATCAACCTCGCCGGCAGCGCATTTCTCGTTGCATTCATGGCGCTGAACATCATGTCCGACCGGCGCCTTGCGGCCCGACCGGCGGCCGGATAGCCTTTCGGGCGACGCTGGGCAGATCCCGATTCCGCACCGCCCCCGCGGTGCCATGCCCGCCCCCCGCGGTGAAGGAGACAGGTCATGGAGATGACCGGACATCAATTGATCCCGGCCGATCGCGAGACGGTCTGGAAAGCCCTCAACGACCCGGAGGTCCTGAAGGCGTCGCTGCCCGGCTGCGAGGAGATCGTCAAGACCTCCGACACCGAGATGACGGCGAAGCTGACGGCCAAGGTCGGCCCGGTGAAGGCGAAGTTCACCGGCGCGCTCACCATCACCGACAGCAATCCGCCGGTCAGCTACACCCTCAATGGCGAGGGCAAGGGCGGTGCGGCCGGCTTCGCCAAGGGCGGCGCCAGCGTGCGCCTGGAGGAGACCGACGGCGGCACCATCCTGCACTACGAGGCCAAGGCCAATGTCGGCGGCAAGCTGGCCCAGCTCGGCGCCCGGCTGATCGACGGCACGGCCAAGCGCATGGCCGACGAGTTCTTCTCGAACTTCGCCAAGCAGGTCAGCGGCGACGCCACAGCCGAGCCGCAGCCGGTCCCGGCGGAGGGCACCGCGCCCGCTCCGACGGCACCCGAACCCGAGGAGGCCGCCGCGACGGCGCCATCGCCACCGCCCGCAACGCCCCCCGCTCCGCCCCCCACACCGCCGCAGACACCAGCCCAGCCGCGCGCGGCGGCGCCCGACAATGCCGAGGCCGGTTCCATGGGACCGTCGCCCACCGAACGTCGGCCGGAGGAGCGGCGACCAGAGGAAAGCCGGGCCGAGGAGAGCCCGGCCGGCGAGAGGGCGCCGGAGGACACCCGCCGGGAGGTCGACGTCGAGTCGCCCGAGGCGCTTGAGAAGGTCTATGGCGCGGCGCCCGAGCGTCCGGTGGCGCCGCCGGAGATCGGCGGCCAGCCCCAGAGCGGCGGCGTGCATCCGGCGATCTGGATCGCCGGCCTGGTGGTGCTGGTGCTGATCGTCGTCTACCTGGTCACCTGAGCGGCCGGCTCGCGGCGGCGACCTCCCGGCGGGACGGCTGCGGGTGATGCGGCGAACATTCGCTCCTCGGGCGCCTTGACCACCCCTGGTGTCAACTCTAGCCTCACTTCCACAAGGGTCGTCGAGGCTGGCGGGCAATGCGCCGTGACGCCCATCCAGGGAGGGAGAATCCGAAGATGACGATCACCGTATCGATGACGGTGAACGGCAAGCAGGTGTCGCGCGAGATCGAGCCGCGAACCCTGCTGGTCCAGTTCCTGCGCGAGAAGCTCAACCTCACCGGCACCCATGTCGGCTGCGACACCAGCCAGTGCGGCGCCTGCGTCGTGCTGATCGACGGCGTCTCGGTGAAGAGCTGCACCGCGCTCGCCGCCCAGTGCGAGGGCAGCGAGGTGACCACGATCGAGGGGCTGGCCGCGGCCGATGGCACCCTGCACCCGATGCAGGAGGCGTTCCGCAAGCATCACGGCCTGCAATGCGGCTTCTGCACGCCGGGCATGGTGATCAGCGCGGTCGACCTGCTGCGCGTCAATCCCGACCCGAGCGAGCACGACGTGCGCGAGTGGCTGGAGGGCAATATCTGCCGCTGCACCGGCTACCACAACATCGTCAAGGCGGTGCTCGACGCGGCGCAGACCATGCGCGGCACCGCCGTCGCGGCCGAATAGACCAGTGCTCGGGGAGGACACATCATGCCAGACGACGGGATCGGCGCACGCATCGTCCGCAAGGAGGACAAGCGCTTCCTGACCGGCAAGGGCCGGTACACGGACGACATCAACCGCACCGGACAGGCCTACGCGGTCTTCATCCGCAGCCCGCATGCCCATGCCGCGATCAAGGCGATCGACAGCGCCGCGGCGGCGCGGTCACCGGGCGTGCTCGGCATCTTCACCAATGCCGACATGGAGTCGGACGGCATCCAGGGCGGCCTGCCCGCGGGCTGGATGATCACCAACAAGGACGGCAGCCAGATGAAGGCGCCGATCCACCCCATCCTGGCCAAGGGCAAGGTCCGCTATGTCGGCGACCCGGTCGCCGTGGTGGTGGCGGAGACTTACGCCCAGGCCAGGGAAGCGGCCGATCAGGTCGCCGTCGACTACGATGTGCTCGACGCCGTAGTCGACCCGGCCCGGACGACCGATTCCGGCCAGCCTCAGCTTCATGACGACGCGCCGGGCAATGTCTGCTTCGACTGGGAGATCGGCGAGCGCGACCAGGTGAGCGAGGCGCTGGCGCAGGCCCACCACGTCACCGAACTGAAGATCATCAACAACCGGCTGATCCCCAACGCCATGGAGCCGCGCGCGGCGCTTGGCGACTACGATACCGGCACGGACGAGTACACCATCTACACCACGAGCCAGAACCCGCACGTGGCCCGGCTCGTCATCTCCGCCTTCGTCGGTCTGGCGCCGGAGCACAAGATCCGCGTCATCGCGCCGGATGTCGGCGGCGGCTTCGGCTCGAAGATCTACATCTACTCCGAGGAGGTGGCCTGCGCCTACGCCTCGAGGAAGGTGGGCCAGCCGGTCAAGTGGACGGCCGAGCGCTCGGAAAGCTTCCTGACCGATGCCCATGGCCGCGACAACGTGACGACGGCCAAACTCGCGGTGGATGCCGATGGCCGGATCCTGGCCCTGTGGGAGACCACGGTGGCCAATCTCGGCGGCTATGCCAGCCTGTTCGCCACGGTCACGCCGACCTACCTGCATTCCCTCCTGCTCTCGGGCCAGTACGTGATCCCGAAGATCTATTCGGAGGTGAAGGGGGTCTACACCAACACCGCGCCCGTCGATGCCTATCGCGGCGCCGGCCGGCCGGAGGCGACCTATATCGTCGAACGGCTGATGGAGGCGACGGCCCGCGAGATCGGCATGGATCCGGCCGAATTCCGCCGCCGCAACCTGATCCGCGAGTTTCCCTACCAGACGCCGGTGATCCTGCAATACGACGCCGGCGACTTCGAGGCCCATCTCGATGCCGCGCTGAAGGCGGCCGACTACGCCGGCTTCGCCGACCGCAAGGCGGAGAGCGAGCGCCAGGGCAGACTGCGCGGCGTCGGCTTCTCCTGCTATATCGAGGCCTGCGGCATCGCCCCGTCGGCGGCCGTCGGCTCGCTGGGCTCCGGCGTCGGCCTCTGGGAGAGCGCGGAGATCCGCTTCAACCCGACGGGCCAGGTGGTGATCAACACCGGCTCGCACAGCCACGGCCAGGGCCACGAGACCACCTTCGCCCAGCTCGTCTCCTCCTATCTCGGTGTCGCCACCGAGAACGTCGAGGTGGTGCATGGCGACACCGGCCGCACGCCCTTCGGCATGGGCACCTACGGATCGCGCTCCATCGCGGTCGGCGGGGCGGCCATCGTCAAGGCGGCGGAGAAGATCATCGCCAAGGGAAGGAAGATCGCCGCCCACCTGCTGGAGGCGTCCGAGGCGGATGTCGAGTTCGCCGACGGCAAGTTCACCGTCGCCGGCACCGACCGCTCGAAGTCGATCCAGGAGATCGCCTTCGCCGCCTACGTGCCGCACAACTATCCCGAGGGCGTCGAGCCGGGCCTGCACGAGAACGCCTTCTACGATCCGCTCAACTTCACCTTCCCCTCCGGCACGCAGGTCTGCGAGGTGGAGATCGACCCCGACACCGGCACCGTGACCATCGACCGCTTCACGGCGGTTGACGATTTCGGCCACATCATCAATCCGATGATCGTCGAGGGCCAGGTGCATGGCGGCATCGCCCAGGGCGTCGGCCAGGCGCTCTACGAGGGCTGCCTCTACGATCCCGAATCCGGCCAGCTCGTCACCGGCTCGTACATGGACTACTGCATGCCGCGGGCGGACAACTTCCCGAGCCTGGTGCTGGGCTTCACCGAGACGCCGAGCCCGTCCAACCCGCTCGGCGTCAAGGGCTGCGGCGAGGCCGGCGCGATCGCCGCCCCGGCCGCCGTGATGAACGCCATCACCAACGCCATCGGCACCGAGGATCTGCAGATGCCGGCGACGCCGCAGAAGGTCTGGTCCGCCATCGCCGCGCACCGGCCCGCGGCTGCCGCCGAGTAGGAGGAGAGCCCATGTACGCATTCGAGTATCACAAGCCCTCCACGCTCGACGAGGCGAAGGCCCTGCTCGCCGGCGGCGAGGATCCCAAGCTGCTGGCCGGCGGGCAGACAATCCTGCCGACCATGAAGCAGCGCCTCGCCAGCCCCAGCGACCTCGTGGACCTGTCCGGCGTGGCCGAGCTCAAGGGCATCCGGGACACCGGCGACGCGCTCGTCATCGGGGCCATGACCACGCACGCCGCCGTCGCGGCCGATGCCACGGTCAGGGCCGCCATCCCGGCGCTCGCCAGCCTGGCGTCGGGCATCGGCGATCCGCAGGTGCGTCACCGCGGCACCATCGGCGGCTCTGTCGCCAACAACGACCCCGCGGCCGACTATCCGGCGGCGGTGCTGGCACTGGGCGCGACGGTGAAGACCACGAAGCGGGAGATCGCCGCCGACGACTTCTTCCAGGGCCTGTTCGAGACGGCGCTGGAGGAGGACGAGATCATCCTCTCGATCGCCTTTCCCAAGCCGAAGCGCGCCGCCTACGCCAAGTTCGACAACCCGGCCAGCCGCTACGCCATCGTCGGCGTCTTCGTGGCGGAGACCGGGTCGGGCGTGCGTGTCGCGGTGACCGGCGCCGGCCAGGAGGGCGTGTTCCGCTCGACCGAGCTCGAAACCGCGCTCGGCCAGTCATTGACGCCGGAGGCGGCCAAGGCGGTCAAGGTTTCGGCCGACGGTCTGAACGGTGACATCCACGCCTCGCCCGAGTACCGGGCGCACCTGATCCCGGTGATGGCCTCCCGCGCGGTGGCGGCCCTGGCCTGAGAAGGCTGAGGACGGCCCGGCTGGCCGGGGTGGGACCGAGGCCCCGCCGCGCCATCCGGGCCGGTCCCGCGACCGTCCGCGTCCGGGATGCTTGGCAGGGCCGTGGCGGCGCCCCATCTTCAACCGCGACATGGACATCTCCCAGCCCCCTTCCCCGGCCGTTCCCGCCGCCCGGACGCCCATCGCCGACGCGGCCGAAGGTCTGGTCGGCTGGCTGCTCGACGACGCCCGCCACCTGGCGGATGCCGGCAGCCTGCTGGCGGCGCTCGGCGAGCGGCTGATCGCGCTGGGCGTGCCGCTGTGGCGGGCCACCTTCCATTTGCCACTGATGCACCCGCAGCTCTACGCCGTCGCCTATGAATGGCATGCCGAGGGAGGGCCGGCGGTCGAGCACCGCATCGACCGCAACGTGCCCGTCTCCGGCAGCTATTTCCACAGCCCGGTCGGCATGCTGCACCGCACCGGCGCACAGGTCAGGCGGCGATTGTCGGAGGGCGAGACGGACTTCCCCGTGCTGGAGGACCTGCGCGCCCAGGGCGCGACCGACTACGCGCTCTCGCCGCTGCGCTTCGGCGGTTACGCCTATATCGCCGGCTTCGGCATGTCGAGCCGGCAGCCGGCCGGTTTCGCCGACCAGAATCTGACCTTGATCGAGCGGATCCTGCCGGCCCTCTCGACCACGGCCGAACTGATGGTCACCCGCTCGATCGGGCGCGGTCTCCTGGAAGTCTATCTCGGCCACGACACGGCCGAGCGCATCCTTTCCGGCCAGGTCACCGCGGGCAGCGGCCGCTCCATCGACTCGATCATCGTCTTCACCGACATGCGCGGCTTCACGAACCTGTCGGAACATCTCGAGCGCGCCGACCTCCTGGAGCTTCTGTCGGACTATTTCGGCGCCATCGTGCCGCCGATCCGCCGGGCCGGCGGCGAGATCCTGAAGTTCATGGGCGACGGGCTGCTCGCCGTCTTCAACCTGGAAACCGTCGACAGCGTCGAGGAGGCATGCGCCCGGGCGATGATCGCCGCCCTGGAGGCCGAGAAGGCGATCCGCAGCGCCACCGAGCGCCGCGCCGCCCAGGACAAGCCGGTCTTCACCAGCGGCTTCGCCCTCCATCGGGGCCGCGTGATCTACGGCAATATCGGCGCGGAGGATCGGCTCGACTTCACCGTCGTCGGCCCCGCCGTCAACCTCGCCTCCCGGCTGGAGCAGATGACCCGTGTGCTCGACCGGCCGATCCTCGCCTCCAGCGACTTCGCGGAAGCCTGCCCCGTCTTGCTCGAGGACATGGGCGAGCACATGCTCCGCGGCATCGGCCTGCCCCACCGCCTCTTCGCCCCCGGCCTTTCCATCAGCTGACAGGACCTCCGTCACCCCCATGCCGCTTTCCCAATCCCTGCCCACCGATGTCGACGCCACGCTCGCGCTGCTCGGCCGTGGCGACTATGTCGGCGACCGGGCGCTCGCCACCGTGCTGTTCCTGGCGCTGAAGCGCGGCCGGCCGCTGTTCCTCGAGGGCGAGGCGGGCGTCGGCAAGACCGAGATCGCCAAGGTGCTGGCCGCCACGCTGGGGCGCCGGCTGGTGCGCCTGCAGTGCTATGAGGGGCTCGACGTCTCCTCGGCCGTCTACGAGTGGGACTATCCGCGCCAGATGATGGAAATCCGCCTCGCCGAGGCCGCCGGCATCGAGGATCGCGGCGAGATCGAGGGCAATGTCTTCTCCGAGCGCTTCCTGCTGCGCCGGCCGCTGCTGCAGGCCCTCGACCCCGATCCCGCCGGCCCGCCGGTGCTGCTGATCGACGAACTCGACCGCACCGACGAGCCGTTCGAGGCCTTTCTGCTGGAGATCCTCTCCGACTTCCAGGTCTCCATCCCCGAGATCGGCACCATCCGGGCGCCGGCGCCACCGATCACCATCATCACCTCGAACCGCACCCGCGAGATCCACGACGCCTTGAAGCGGCGCTGCTTCTACCATTGGGTCGACTACCCCTCGGCGGAGCGCGAGCGACAGATCCTGGCCGTGAAGGCGCCCGGCGCGCCGGCCCGGCTGTCCGCCGCCGTGGTCGCCTTCGCCCAGCGCCTGCGCCGCGACGGCGAGCTGTTCAAGGCGCCGGGCGTGGCCGAGACCATCGACTGGGTGCAGGCGCTCAGCGATCTCGACGCGGTCGAGCTCGACCCGCAATCGGTCGACGACACCATCGGCACGCTGCTGAAATACCAGGACGATATCGAGCGGGTGCGCGGCCAGATGGCCGCCGACATCCTGAAGGAGGTGCGCAGCGAACTGGCCACGGGCGGGGCGCTGGGCGGATGACCCTGATCGCCGGCCGCGGCCAACTGGCGGCCAATATCATGCATTTCTGCCGCACCCTGCGCGCCGCCGGCCTGCCCGTCGGTCCGGGCCAGACGCTGGCCGCCATCGCGGCGGTGGAGAGTGTGGGCATCGGCAGCCGTCAGGATTTCTACTGGACGCTGCACGCCACCCTGGTCAACCGCCGCGACCAGCGCGAGATCTTCGACCAGGCCTTCCACATGTTCTGGCGCAATCCCGATATCCTGAAACGGGCCATGGCCATGCTGCTGCCGCAGCTCGACGCGGAGCCCGGTGCCACGGAGCGCGGCGAGCCTGTGCGGCGCCGGGTCGCCGAGGCGTTCGGCCGGGGCACGGCCGAGCGTCGGCGGGAGCGCGAGACGGAGATCGAGCTCGACGCCCGGCTCACCTTCTCCGACCGCGAGAAGCTGAGCCACAAGGATTTCGAGCAGATGACGGCGGCCGAGATCGCCGAGGCGAAGCAGGCGATCGCCCGGCTGCGCCTGCCGGTGCCCGACGTCCTCACCCGCCGTTTCGACACCGCGCCGGCAAGCGGACGGCCCGACCCCAGGCGCACCCTGCGACGCAGCCTGCGCCAGGGTGGCATGATCGACCTCGCCTTCCGGCGCCGCCGCCGGCGCCCGCCACCCCTGGTGGTGATCTGCGACATCTCCGGCTCGATGAGCCAGTACTCGCGCATGCTGCTGCACTTCCTGCACGCCATCACCTCCGATCGCGACCGGGTCCACGCCTTCGTCTTCGGCACGCGGCTGACCAACATCACCCGCGCCCTGCGCCACCGGGACGTCGACGAGGCGCTGGCCAGGATCGGCGAGAGCGTCGCCGACTGGTCGGGCGGCACGCGCATCGGCTGGTGCCTGCGCGCCTTCAACCGGGACTGGTCGCGTCGGGTCCTCGGCCAGGGCGCGACCGTCGTGCTGATCACCGACGGCCTTGACCGCGACGCGGGCGCGGCCATGGAGCCGGAGGTCGAACGCCTGGCCATGAGCTGCCGCCGTCTCGTCTGGCTCAATCCGCTGTTGCGCTACGACCGCTACGCGCCCAAATCGAAGGGCGCCCGGATCCTGGTTCGCCACGCCACCGAGCTGCGCGCCGCCCACAATCTCGTCAGCCTCAGGGACCTTGTCGACGCGCTCGGCGATGGCGGCGCGGGCGCCGGTTCCCGGATGGCCGCATGGCGCGCCCTGGCGGCGTGAGAAGGAGGAACGAAACCGTGAGCATGGACCGCGATATCGTCGACACCGCCCGGCAATGGGCCGACGAGGGTCGGCGCCTGGCGCTGGCCACCGTCGTCTCGACCTGGGGGTCCTCCCCGCGCCCGGCGGGCAGCCGCATGGTGATCGATGCCGAGGGCCGCATGCAGGGCTCGGTGTCGGGCGGCTGCATCGAGGGCGCGGTGATCCGCGAGGCCCAGCAGGTCATCGCGGAGGGCAAGCCGCGCCTGCTTTCCTTCGGCGTCTCCAACGAGCAGGCCTGGGAGGTCGGTCTCGCCTGCGGCGGCAAGGTCGAGGTCTTCGTCGAGCGTATCGACGGCTGAGGACGGGCACGATGCAGCGCGCGACACTCGATCGTCTGGCGATGATCAGGGAGGCAGGCGGCGGCGCGGTCCTTGTCACCGACCTGGAATCCGGCGAGGAGCGGACCTTCGAGGAGGCGGAGGTCGATGCCGGCACGATCGGCGGAAACCTCGGCGACGTCGCGCGACAGGTCCTGACCGAGGACAAAGCCCGAACCGTCGAGGAGGAGAATGGGCGGCGCCTGTTCGTCGCGCCCTTCAATCCACCGCTCAAGCTGATCGTGGTCGGCGCGGTGCACATCGCCCAGGCGCTGGTGCCGATCGCCGCGATCGCCGGCTATTCCGTGACCGTGGTCGACCCGCGGCGCGGCTTCGCCAATGCCGAGCGCTTTCCCGGCGTCACCCTTGTCGACGACTGGCCGGACGACGCGCTGGCCACGCTCGGCATCAACCGGCGCACGGCGCTGGTCACCCTGACCCACGACCCCAAGCTGGACGACCCGGCGCTCGACGTCGCCCTGCGCTCGCCGGCCTTCTACATCGCCGCGCTGGGCAGCAAGCGAACGCATGCCGCGCGGGTGGAGCGGCTCGGCGCGCTCGGCCACGACAACGCAGCCATCGCCCGCATCCACGGCCCCGCCGGGCTCGACATCGGCGCGGTATCGCCCGCGGAGATCGCGCTGTCGGTGATGGCGGAGATGACGGCCGTGCTGCGCCGGGGCCGCACGTGAGGTTCGGCGACCTTCCGACGGCCGAGGCCGAGGGCGCGATCCTCGCCCACGCGGTCCGGGCCGGCGACACGCTGCTCAAGAAGGGCCGCGTACTCGACGCCGACGACATCGCCCGGTTGAGAGCAGCCGGTGTGCGCAGCGTCGTCGCGGCCCGCCTGGAGGAAGGCGACGTGCACGAGGACCGCGCCGCCCGACGCCTGGCCGAGGCGCTGGCCGATTCGGGGCTGCGGCTGGGCGCGGCCGCCACCGGCAGGGTCAACCTCTACGCCGAGGAGGATGGGCTGCTGGTCGTCGACCGCGAACGCATCGACCGCATCAACACACTGGATGAATCGCTGACCGTCGCCACGCTCGCCAGCTTCGTCGCCGTCGAACCGGGGCAGATGGTGGCGACGGTCAAGATCATCCCCTTCAGCGCGCCCGGCCATCCGCTCAGCGTGGCAGAGCGCATGGCCCTGCCCGCCGGCGCCGCCCCCGCCATCCGGGTGGCACCCTGGATCGCCCGCCGCGCGGGGCTGATCCAGACGCGCCTGCCCTCGACCAAGGAGAAGGTGCTGGACAAGACGGCCGCCACCACGGCCGACCGCCTGCTGCGCTACGGCGCCGGGCTCACCCGGGAACGGCGCTGCGCGCATACGGTGCCGACGGTGGCGGGCGAACTGCGCAGCATGGTCGCCGGCGGCCATGACCTGGTGCTGATCGCCGGCGCCTCGGCCATCACCGACCGGCGCGACGTGCTGCCGGCCGCCGTCGAGGCCGCGGGCGGCGAGATCGTCCATTTCGGCATGCCGGTCGACCCGGGCAACCTGCTGCTGGTCGCCCGCCTGGGCGCCGCCTGGGTGCTGGGCCTGCCGGGCTGCGCCCGCTCGCCCAGGGAGAACGGCTTCGACTGGGTGCTGCAGCGGATGATGGCGGGGATCGCCGTCGGCGCGCGCGACATCACCGCCATGGGTGTCGGGGGGCTGCTGAGCGAGATCCCGAGCCGCCCGCAGCCCCGCCGCGGCAGCGATCAGGGGAGCCGAGCGGGCAGCCGGTCGGCGGCGCGCCCGAGCGGCACGACGACACCACGAATCGCCGCAATCGTGCTCGCCGCCGGCCAGTCCCGGCGCATGGGCGGCATCAACAAGCTGCTGGCCAGCGTCGGCGGCAAGCCCATGGTGCGCCACGCCGTGGATGCGGCGCGGGAAGGCGGCGTTGCCGAGATTGTCGTGGTCACCGGTCACGAGGCCGACGCGGTCGAGGCGGTGCTGGCGGGAAGCGGCGCGCGCTTCGTGCACAATCCGGACTTCGCCGCCGGCCTCTCCACCTCGGTTGCCGCGGGCATCGGCGCGCTCGGCCCCGATGTCGATGCGGCACTGGTCGTTCTCGGCGACATGCCCTATGTCACCGGCGCGCATCTGCGCCGGCTGATCGACGCCTATGCCCCGCTGGAGGGCCGGGCGATCGTGGTGCCGACGGTCGCCGGGAAGCGCGGCAACCCGATCCTCTGGGACCGGCGCTTCTTCGGCGCCATGCGGGCGCTCAGCGGCGACGTCGGCGCGAAACACCTGATCGGCGCGCATGGCGATCTGGTGCACGAGGTGGTGATGGAGGACGACGCCCCGGCGCGGGACATCGACACGCCGGAGGCATTGCGGGCGGCGGAAGGGAAGGAAACGGCGTGAGCGAGGCTCTCTACCAGGCGCGCATCGTGGCGGCGGCGAAGGAGGCGCGCGAGCCGCGGCTGCTGGACGGTGCCAGCCTCGAGGCGATGGTCGACAATCCGCTCTGCGGCGACCGGGTCACGGTCCAGTTCGATCTCGACGCCGACGGGCGGATCAGCCGCGTCGGACACAAGGTGCGCGGCTGCCTGCTCTGCCAGGCCGCCATGGCCTTGCTGGCGGAACGGGCACCGGGTCTGCCGGCGGCCGACCTCGCCCACGTGCGTGACGCCGTCGCCGCCATGATCCGGCGGAACGGTCCGGTGCCGGAAGGCTGGCCGGAGCTCGACATCTTCGAGCCGGTGCGCGCCGTGCGCAGCCGGCACGAATGCGTGATCCTGCCCTTCGAGGCGGCCGCCCGCGCCGCCGCCGACGCCAGCTAACCGCCGAGCAGGTTCAGCCAGCGGTCGGCGATCGCCGCACCCGTCTCCTCCGCGAGCGGCGCGTGGTCGTCGATCTCCCGGGCGAGGCGCCGCGTGATGCCCGGTTCCCGGGTCTCGTGCCTGTGGGCGTATTTCGCCTGCCAGTCGCCGAAGATCGCCGCGTCCGCCTCGAAATGGAACTGCACGCCGAATGACCGCCCGGCGCGGAAGGCCTGGGGCGGGCAGGTTTCCGTGCGCAGCAGCCAGTCCGCACCGGGCGGGATGTCGAAGCTGTCATTGTGCCATTCCGGCAGCGGCGTGCCGCCGAGGCCGCCAAGCACGGGATCGCCCGGCGTGTCCGCGGTCTCCGTCGCCGGCAGGATCGCGCGGTAGCCGATCTCGCCCCTCGTGTCGCGATGGACGGTGGCGCCGAGGGCGCGGGCCAGGATCTGACCGCCGAGACAGATGCCGAACACCGGCAGTCCCGCTTCGGTGAAGCGTGTCATCAACGCCGCCTCTTCGGCCAGATAGGGCCAGGTCTCGAAATCCGCCGCGGATTGCGGTCCGCCCAGCACCACCAGGCCGGCATAGCCGTTCACCGCTGCCGGCACCGCCTCGCCGGCGGCCGGCTGTCGGATGTCGTGCGCGATGCCGCGCGCGGCGATCCGATGGCCGAGAATGCCGGGCGGCGCCCCGGCATCGTTCTGGATGATCAGGATGCGCACTGTGCCGTCCCCCTGGACTTCGTGGTTTCGCCGACGCCCGAACCATCGATCAGACCCGAGGCCGAGGACAAGTGCAGGCGGTTGCGGGCTCCCATGCGCGCGCCCGCCCACGCGAATCCTGGCGATGCCCCGCCACCGCCGCTATGCATGTCGGCGGAGAGAGTGCGAAGGCGCGAGGGAGACGGGCGGAAAAATGGGCGGGCCCGCGAAATCACGCGCGGGCACGGCGCGGCAGGCGATGCCACCGGGCGACCGGTTCGGCGGGTCCGACTGGCGCCGCCGTGTCTGGCGGCTGGCGCTGCCGATCATGGCGGCGAACATCACGGTGCCGCTGCTGGGCATCGTCGATACCGCCGTGGTCGGCCATCTCGGCGACCCCGCCTATATCGGCGCGATCGCGGTCGGCTCGACCGTGTTCAGCTTCGTCTTCTGGTGCTTCGGCTTCCTGCGCATGAGCACGACGGGGCTCACCTCGCAGGCGCTGGGCGCGGCGCGGGGGGACGAGTTGCGCGCCATCCTCGGCCGCGCCAGCCTCCTCGGCCTCGCGCTCGGCCTCGTCCTCGTCGCCCTGCAACAGCCCATCGCCCTCCTCGGCGTCGGGCTGATCGCCGAAAGCCCCGACGTCGCCCTCCATGCCCGAAGCTATGTCGAGATCCGCATCCTCGGCGCGCCCGCAACGCTGCTGAACTACGTGCTGCTGGGCTGGTTCCTCGGCGTTCAGCGCACGGGCATCGCCCTGGTGGTCCAGCTCTTCCTCAACGTCCTGAACATCATCCTCAATCTCGTCTTCGTGCTGGGCTTCGGCTGGGACGTGCCGGGCGTCGCCGCCGCCTCGGCCCTGTCGGAGGTCGCCGCCGCCCTCCTCGGACTCTACTTCGTGACCCGGCTGCTGCGTGGCGTGGAAGGCGGCTGGTCCTGGGCGCGTATCCTCGATGCCGGGGCGATCCGGCGGCTCGCCGTGGTCAATGTGGACATCTTCATCCGCACGGCCTGCCTGGTCACCGCCTTCGCCTGGTTCACCTGGGCCGGCGGCACGCTCGGCGAGACCGCGCTGGCGGCCAACGCGGTGCTGCGCAACGTCACCATCCTGATGGCCTATGCCCTGGACGGCTTCGCCCATGCCGCGGAGACCCTGGTCGGCGACCGCTTCGGCGCGCGCGACCGCCACGGCCTCAACGACGCGGTTCGCGCCTCGACCGCCATGGCGGCGGCGACCGCCGTGATCTTCACCTGCCTTGCGGTGCTCGGCGGCGGCCTGCTGGTCGATCTGATGACGGACCTCGAAGACGTCCGCGCGCTTGCCCGCGACTACATGATCTGGCTGATCATCCACCCGCTCATCGCGGTCTGGAGCTTCCAACTCGACGGGGTCTTCATCGGCGCTACAAGGACGGCGGCGATGCGCAACGCCATGATCGTCTCCCTGGCGCTCTTCCTGGTCGCCGAAAGGGTGTTGACGCCGTGGCTGGGCAATGACGGACTCTGGCTTGCCATCACCCTGTTCATGGCCACGCGCGGAGCGAGCCTGGCGCTGGCCTATCCCCGGCTTCTCGCCGCGTCGGAAAAGACTATGCAGGAAGGCAAAATGCGCCATACTTGACCAAACGGTCAGGTTTACGCAGGCATAAAAGACAGCATCAGGAGAGGCATGACATGACCATCGTCCGCGCCGGTCTGATCCAGACCAAGCTGCATGGCGACACCAGCGACACGCCGGAGCAGATCCGCGACAAGATGATCGAGGCGCACCTGCCCTTCATCGACAAGGCCGGGCAGAACGGCGTGCAGGTTCTGAGCATGCAGGAAGTCTTCACCCAGCCCTACTTCTGCCCCTCCCAGGACGTGAAGTGGTACGGCGCCACGGAGAAGATCCCGGACGGGCCGACGACCAGGCTGATGCAGGAATACGCCAAGAAATACAACATGGTGATCGTCGTCCCGATCTATGAGGAGGACATCACCGGGGTCTATTACAACACCACCGCCGTGATCGACGCCGACGGCACCTATCTCGGCAAGTTCCGCAAGATCCACATTCCCCAGGTCGCGGGCTTCTGGGAGAAGTTCTTCTTCAAGCCCGGCAATCTCGGCTATCCGGTGTTCGACACCGCCTATCTCAAGCTCGGCTGCTACATCTGCTACGACCGTCATTTCCCGGAAGGCTGGCGCGCCCTGGCGCTGAACGGCGCGGAATACGTGGTCAATCCGTCGGCGACCGTTGCCGGCCTCAGCCAGTATCTCTGGAAGCTGGAGCAGCCGGCCGCGGCCGTCGCCAACGGCTACTATGTCGGCGCCATCAACCGGGTCGGCACCGAGGCGCCCTGGAACATCGGCAAGTTCTACGGCTCCTCCTACATCGTCGACCCGCGCGGGGAGTTCCTGTGCGAGGCCAGCGAGGACCAGGAGGAACTGGTGTTCGCCGACATGGACATGGAGAAGGTGCGGGAGGTGCGCAGCCTCTGGCAGTTCTTCCGCGACCGCCGGCCGGAGACCTACGAGACGCTCGTCTCGCCCTGAGCGGCCAGACAGGATCATGGTTTGATGGAACCGATTTCGGTTCCATCAAACCGTGTGAATCCTGTCTATTATCAATCAGTTAGTGCGGATCATACCTTGACGGAAGTGCTCACGCGATTCCGTCAGGGTATGATCCGCACTAGACCGTCCTCATCCCGTCCGCTCATTTCTGGCCGCCGACCCGACAGGGATTCGGCGGCCAGGTCGTTCCGGCCCGGAACCGTATGGTTATGCTCATTCGTCGGCGAGCCATCCGGCGCATTATTCTTTCGAATTCGGCGTATTTCGCCGCTTCGCGGTTGCATCCCCAAGATTACCGATTAGGTCGACGGGGCGGCACCAATTCGCCACAATCGCGCAGCGCAACAAAAAAGTAGCATGGCTGAAAAAATTGAGGTCAAGGATCTCTACAAGATCTTTGGCAATTCTCCCGAGAAGGCGCTTTCCATGGCAAAGGAAGGCGTCAGCAAGGGAGATATTCTTAAGCAGACTGGAAACACGCTCGGCGTCGACAGCGCATCGTTCTCCATCCAGGAGGGTGAGGTCTTCGTCGTCATGGGTCTCTCCGGCTCCGGCAAGTCGACCCTCGTGCGGCTGTTCAACCGCCTGATCGAGCCGACCTCGGGCCAGGTCTCCATCGACGGACGCGACATCGTCCAGATGACCCAGAAGGAGCTGATCAAGCTGCGCCGCAACGATGTCGGCATGGTGTTCCAGTCCTTCGCCCTGATGCCCCACCTCTCGGTGCTGGACAACGCCGCCTTCGGCCTGTCGATCAGCGGCTACGAGACCGCCAAGGCGCGGGAAATGGCCATGGCCGCCCTGGAGAAGGTCGGCCTCGACGACTATGCCCGGTCGCGCCCCAACGAGCTGTCCGGCGGCATGCAGCAGCGCGTCGGCCTCGCCCGCGCCCTCGCTCACGATCCTTCGGTGCTGCTGATGGACGAGGCCTTCTCCGCCCTCGACCCGCTGATCCGAACCGACATGCAGAACGAGCTGCTGCGCCTGCAGCAACAGGAGGCGCGGACCATCGTCTTCATCTCCCACGACCTCGACGAGGCCATGCGCATCGGCGACCGCGTCGCCATCATGCAGGACGGCGAGATCGTGCAGATCGGCACGCCGGACGAGATCGTGCGCAACCCCGCCAACGACTACGTCCAGGCCTTCTTCCGCGGCGTCGACGTCAGCCAGGTGTTCAGCGCCGGCGACATCGCCTCGCGCGGCGCCATGACCATCGTCGCCCGTGGCGACAACCTCGTGGATTCCGCCCTCAGCCGGCTGGAGAAGAACGAGAGCGACTACGCCTATGTCCACGACCGCGACCGCCGGTATCGCGGCGTCATCTCGCTGGACAGCATCAAGTCGGTGCGCGACCGCGGCTCGGGCAGCCTCGCCGAGGCCTTCCTCGACGACGTCTCGCCGATCACCGCCGACACGCCGCTTTCCGAACTGCTGGGCCCCGTCGCCGAGGCGCGCTGCCCCCTGCCCGTGGTCGATGCCGAGGGCCGCTACTCCGGCGTGATCTCCAAGGGCGGGCTGCTGCGGGTCATGGACAGGGCTTCCTGAGGATCTGAGATCATGGATTTCACCATACCCCTTGGCGACTGGGTCGCCCTGATCGTCGACTGGCTGCAGAGCAACGCCGCCGCCATCTTCGACGGCATCGCGGCGGGCATCGACTGGCTGGTCTCGGGCCTCGAATCGATCCTGATCGGCATCCCGACGATCGCCTTCGCCCTGCTCATCGTCATCGTCTGCCTCTGGCAGCTTGGCTGGCGCTTCGCCCTTTTCGCCGTGGTCTCGCTCTTGCTGCTGATCGGCATGGATCTGTGGCGCGAGACAATGCAGAGCCTGGCCCTGATCACGGCCGCCACCATCGTCAGCCTGGCGATGGGCCTGCCGCTTGGCATCTGGGCCTCGCGCAGTGACCGGGTGCAGGCCGTCCTGCGGCCGATCCTCGACCTCATGCAGACGCTGCCGCCCTTCGTCTACCTGATCCCGGCGGCGATGTTCTTCGGCATCGGCAAGGTGCCGGGTGCCATCGCGACGATCATCTTCTCCATGCCGCCGGCGGTGCGGCTGACCAATCTCGGCATCCGCCAGGTGCCCAAGGAGATCGTCGAGGCGGGCCTCGCCTTCGGCTGCACCCGCCGCCAGCTGCTCTATCGCGTGCAGATCCCCAACGCCCTGCCGACCATCATGGCGGGCGTGAACCAGACCATCATGCTGGCGCTGTCGATGGTGGTCATCGCCTCGATGATCGGTGCCGGCGGTCTCGGCAATACCGTGCTGACCGGCATTCAGCGCCTCGATGTCGGGCTCGGCTTCGAGGGCGGCATCGGCGTGGTGATCCTCGCCATCATCCTCGACCGACTGACACAGGGTTTCGGCCAGCCGCCGGAGAAGAAGCGCGGGCTCTCGCCCCGCCTGCTCCTGCGCTGGGTCCGATCGCCAGGCCGCGGCAAGGAAGACGCGGCCGGCAACGTGGCGCGCGCCCGCTAGAGACGCGCCCACCTCGTACGGGGAGGCTCGCCCGGGTGGCGATCCCTCTTCCGTTTCCTGCCTTCCAATCGCTTGGCACAGAAGCGAAAGGAGTCAATCATGACGACCATCAGAACCCTGAAGACCGCCCTTCTCGCGGGCGCCTTCGCCACCACCGCCGGCATCGGCACCGCCGCCGCCCAGGACGTGACGATCGGCTGGACCGCCTGGTCCGACGCAGAGTTCGTCACCAAGCTGGCTCAGCAGATCATGCAGGACCGCATGGATCTCGATGTCGAGCTGGTGCAGACCGACATCGCGCCGCAGTACCAGGGCCTGGCCAATGGCGACATCGACGTGATGCTGATGTCCTGGCTGCCGGTGACGCACGAGGACTACATGGACCAGGTCGGCGGCGACGTGGTCAATCTCGGCATCCTCTACACCGGCGCCCGCCTCGGCTGGGTTGTGCCGAACTACGTGCCGGAAGACCAGCTGAGCTCGATTGCCGATCTCAGCAATGCCGAGGTCAGCGAGCAGCTGGGCGGTCAGATCCAGGGCATCGACCCGGGCGCCGGCCTGATGCGCCTGTCGGGCGACACCATCGAGCAGTACGGCCTCGACTACGAGCTCGTCTCCTCCTCGGGGGCGGCGATGACCGCCGCGCTCGACCGGGCGGTCAGCCGGGACGAGTGGATCGTGGTGACGGGCTGGAGCCCGCACTGGATGTTCGGCGCCTACGACCTGCGCTATCTGGACGATCCCGAGGGCGTGCTCGGCGGACCGGAGCGCGTGCATGCGCTGGCCCGCGAGGGCTTCTACCAGGATCAGCCGGATGCGGCAGCGTTCCTCGCGCGTATGAACATCCCGATCGACGACCTGCAGGCGGCGATGTTCGACGCCCAGGAGACCTCCTATGAGGAGGCCGTCGACAACTACATCGCCAACAACGAGGCCCGGGTGCACTACTGGGTCACCGGCGAGATCGAGGCGATGTAAGACGCTTCCGGTACCGCGTCAGCGGTCACCGCGACGGAAAAGGGGCCGGTCCGCCGGCCCCTTTTTCATGCCCGCTCGGCGAGGAAGAGCTGTTCCTGCGCCAGCCCGCGCAGCAGCGGCCAGGCGGAAAGCGGCTCCATCACCCGGCGGTCGAGCCAGCCGATCGCCTGGTTCCGCGCCAGCCAGTCGTCGACCGCCTGCAGGCCTCTCCTGCGGCTGTTGAAGGCGATCGAGGGCACATAGGCGAAGCCGCGTCGCGCATAGGGGCGGTAGCCGCCGGCCTGGAGCAGCCGACGCCAGAAGCGGCCGCCGCCGGAATGCAGGTAGCGGTCGCGTTCCGCCCGCCAGGCACGCGGCAGGGCCAGGCACTGCAGCTGGAACCACATCGGCACCATGACGGCGATCCGGGGCGCGAGGTCGCGGCACTGCCGCAGCACCGCAACCGGATCGTGCACGAATTCCAGCGTGTTGGCGAAGACGAGCCAGTCGAACCGCCGGTCGACCACGCGGCCGATCTCGTGGATGTCGCCGCGATAGTCGGGATGGAAGGCCGGGTTCACGTCGAAGCCGTGATAGCGGCCGACCTGCGACAGCGCCTCGCAGGCCAGCGTCCGGGTGGCGCAGCCGACGTCGAGGATGTCACCGGCCGCTGGCCCGATCGCCTTGGCGATGAAGGGGTATTTGCGCCTGACCTTCGCCTTCGGCGGCAGGGAATGCACGCGGCCGTAATAGTCGGAGGCGTAGAAGCGGCTCAGATGGCTGGCATCGCCGGAGTGCTTGTAGGCCTGGACCGAACGATAGGCCTGCCGGCCGGTCGCGGGCTCCTCCGCCTCCGGCCGCTCCGCGCTCACGCCGCGCTCTGCAGCGCCTGGCGTTCCAGCGCCTCGGTCACGTGACGCGCGGCGGCGATCAGCGTGCCGCCGTCAGCCCCCTCGCGATGCGCCTCTTCGGCCAGGTGCCGGCGCCAGGCACGCGCCCCGGGCAGGCCGTGGAAGAGGCCCAGCATGTGCCGGCTGACCGCGTTGAGCGGCGTTCCATGCGCCACCCGCTGCCGGTCGGCATACTCCGCCATCGCCCCGACGACCGCGAGCCGGTCGCGGGCCGGATCGGCGCCCGCCCCGTGGATCCGGCTGTCCGCCTCGGCCAGCAGCCACGGCGTCTCGTAGGCCGCGCGGCCCAGCATCACGCCGTCGACCCGGGTCAGATGCGCCGCCGCCGCGTCCAGATCCGGGATGCCGCCATTGATGGTGACGAGGAGGTCAGGCCGCCGCGCCTTCAGACGGTAGACCCGGTCGTAGTCGAGCGGCGGCACGCTGCGGTTCTCCTTGGGGCTGAGCCCCTTCAGCCAGGCCTTGCGGGCATGCACGATCACATGGCCGCAGCCCTCTCCCGCCACCGCCTCGACCAGGTCGTCGAGAGCCCGTTCGGTATCCTGGTCGTCGATGCCGATGCGGCATTTCACGGTAACCGGCACGTCGACCGCCCGGCGCATGGCGGCGACGCAGGCGGCAACGGTCGCAGGTTCGGCCATCAGGCAGGCGCCGAAGCGGCCGGACTGCACCCGGTCGCTCGGGCAGCCGACATTGATGTTGATCTCGGCATAGCCGAAGCCCTCGGCGATGCGCGCCGCCTCCGCCATCTCCGCCGGCTCCGAGCCGCCGAGCTGCAGCACCACCGGCTGCTCGGCCGGGTCGAAGCCGATCAGCCGCTCCCGGTCGCCATGCACCACCGCGGCGCTGGTCACCATTTCGGTATAGAGCACGGCCCGGCGGGTCAGCAGCCGGTGGAAATACCGGCAATGCCGATCCGTCCAGTCCATCATCGGGGCGATGGACAGGCGATGGAGGTCGCCGGGGCTGTGGGTCGTCGCGCTCATCTTCCGGGGCGGTAGTAGACGTGAAGCCGCCATGTGCGGTCAATCGGGGCCGCCGTCAACCCTTCAACGGACGGCCCTGTCGCTCGTGACGGCGCCTCTCGCCCCGCGATCCACGCCGCTCAGACCAGCGCGATCACCCGGCTCGGACCGCCCGTCGCGCCCTCGATCTTGGGCCCGCCGACCACCAGCGTGGCGCCGCTTGCCGGCACCGCGCCCAGATTGGCGATCGCCTCGATGCCCCAGCGGTTGGTCGGCAGCCACTGGTAGTGCACGGCAAAATCGGGCGACGGTCCGAAATCGAGCGACAGGGTGTCGACGGCGATGCCGGCGACGCTGCGCTCGGCGGCCAGCATCTCCGTCGCCTCGACATGGAAGCCGGGGAAGTGCATCACCCCGTCGGCATCGGCGTTGCGGAACATGTCGGTGCCGACATGGGCGTCCCAGCCGGAATTCATGGCCACGCAGGCGTTCGCCGGCAGCTCGCCATGCTCGGCCTCCCACGCGGCGATGTCGTCGGGCGTGAGCTGGGCGTCGGGATCGTCCGCCGCCTTCGCCCGGATGTCGATCACCGCCAGCGGCACGACGAGCTGGTCGAGCGGGATCTCGTCGGCGCTGAAGCCGTCATTGGAGAAGTGGAACGGCGCGTCCATGTGCGTGCCGGTGTGCTCCACCAGCAGCCAGCGGAACATGTTGTAGCCGTCCGCGTCGAGGCTGACGATCCGCTCCATCTCCAGGTTCGGACTGCCCTCGAAGGTGGGGAAGTTCCGGCCCAGCGTGTGGGTGAGATCGACGACCCGCTCGAACTGTCGCGGCATCTGCGCCGCCGCCGGCCGGAAGCTGGCGACCGCACCAGTGCCGACAGCGAGCGTCGCAACTCCCGCCCCCTTGAAGAAGCCGCGCCGGCCGAGGCGCCCGAGGACGGTTTCCTGGCATCCGGGTACGCACATGGTCTGGCCCTCCTGTTCTGACTGGTTGGACCGTCCCCCACGGCTGGGGAGCGGCCATGGCGGAGCGTATCATGAGCCACCGATGCAACCGAATCAGGAGCGCACCGATGCCCACCATGCCGATGATCGAGTACGGCCAGGCGAGCCCGCGGGTCCGGGCGGTCTACGACGACATCATGGCGAGCCGCGGCACCGACTGGGTGAACAATTTCTGGAAGGCGCTGGCCAATGACGAGGCGGCGCTGGAGCGCGTCTGGCAGGCGGTGAAGACGGTGATGGGTCCGGGCGCGCTCGACCCGCTGGTGAAGGAGCTGATCTACGTCGCCGTCAGCGTCACCAACAACTGCGCCTACTGCATCAACAGCCACACCGCCGCCGCCCGCCGCAAGGGCCTGAGCGAGGCGGGGCTGGCGGAACTCCTCTCCGTCGTCGGCCTCGCCAACGAGACCAACCGCCTCGCCATCGCCTACCAGGTGCCGGTGGATGACGCCTTCGCCAACGGTGGCGCGCCCGCCGGCTGACGCCTCAGGCGGCGGGGGCCGGCATCGGGCAGGTGACGCCGGTGCCGGCGAGGCCGCAATAGCCGTTCGGCACCTTCGCCAGGTACTGCTGGTGGTAGTCCTCGGCGTAGAAGAAGTCGGGCCAGTCGCCGATCTCCGTGGTCACCGGATCGAAACCCTTGGCCCGCAGCGCCGCGTCATAGGCCTCCTTGGAGTCCTCGGCCTGGCGTTTCTGGTCGTCGGTCGCCGCGTAGATGCCCGAACGGTACTGGGTGCCGACATCGTTGCCCTGGCGCATGCCCTGGGTCGGGTCGTGCGCCTCCCAGAAGGTCTTCAGCAGCGTCTCGTAGGCGATCCGCTTCGGGTCGAACACCACCAGCACCACCTCGGCATGCCCGGTACGGCCGGAGCAGACCTCCTCATAGGTCGGGTTGGGCGTGGCGCCAGCGGCATAGCCGACCGCCGTCACCCAGACGCCGTCCAACTCCCAGAAAAGTCGCTCCGCGCCCCAGAAACAGCCGAGCCCGAACATCGCCTGCTCCAGCCCGGCCGGAAAAGGCGGCTTCAGGGGATTGCCGTTGACGACATGGTGCTCGGCGGTAGGGATCGGCTGGGCCCGGCCGGGCAGCGCCTCCTCGGCGCTCGGCAGGCGCAGCTTGTGCTCGGGAACACGGCGCAGGAACATCTGTGGGCTCTCCCTCATGCCAGGGACTGTGGCGAACGATCGGCCTTCTAGATGGGGCGTCCGTCCCGCCCTGACCAGTCGCTGCTAGGTCCCTGCCCGGATCTGGCTCAGCGTGCGGGCGGGGGTGATGGCCTCCGGGTCGACGACGAGTTCGATCAGCGCCGGCCGGTCGGATGCCAGCGCCCGGTCGAGGGCCGGCAGGAAGTCCGCCGTCCGCTCCACCTTCTCCGCCAGCGCGCCATAGGCGCGGGCCAGGGCGACGAAATCCGGATTGACCAGTGTGGTACCGGAGACGCGGGCGGGATACTCCCGCTCCTGGTGCATCCGGATGGTGCCGTACATGCCGTTGTTGACCACGAGGAAGACGGCGTTCGCGCCGTGCTGCACGGCGGTCGCCAGTTCCTGGCCGTTCATCATGTAGCAGCCGTCGCCGTTGACCGAGACCACGACCCGGTCGGGATGGGCGATCTTCGCCGCCACCCCCGCCGGCACACCATAGCCCATGGAGCCGGAGGTCGGCCCCAGCAGCGTGCGCGGCCGGCGATACTCGAAGAAGCGGCCGACGAAGGCGGCGTAGTTGCCGGCCCCCGTGGTGACGATGGCGTCGTCGGGCAGCCGCTCGCGCAGCTGCGCCACCACCTCGCCCAGGTTCACCGTCCCCGGTACCGTGGTCGGCCGGCGATAGGCCTCGTAGCCCGCCCGGGCCGCCGCCCGCTCCGCCGCCCAGGGCGGGGAAGCCGGCGCCGGCAGCGCCTTCAGCGCGGCGGCGATCTGCGGCATGCCGGAGAGGATGGCGAGGTCGGCCTGGTAGACGCGGTTCAGCTCCTCCGCCCCCGGATGCACGTGAACCAGGCGCTGCTCGGGCCGCGGCACCCGCAGCAGGGAATAGCCACTGGTGGTGATCTCGCCCAGGCGCGGACCGATGGCCAGCACCAAATCCGCCTGTCGCAGCCGCTCCGCCAGGCCCGGATCGGGGCCAAGACCGAGCTGTCCGCAATAGCCAGGATGCCGGTTGTCGAAGACGTCCATCGCCCGGAAGCTGGCGGCGACGGGCAGGTCGAAGGCCGTGGCGAAAGCCTCGATATCGGCCACCGCCTCGGGCGTCCAGGTCGCTCCGCCGAGGATCAACAGCGGCCGCCTCGCCTCGCCCAGCAGGCCGGCCAGGGTCGCGATATCGGCCGTGGACGGGCTGGCCTGCGACGGCCGGTGCGGCAGCAGCGCGACCGGCGCCGCCCGGTCGGTCAGCATGTCCTCCGGCAGGGCCAGCACCACCGGTCCCGGCCGGCCGGAGGTGGCGACGTGGAAGGCCCGACTGACGAATTCGGGCACCCGCGCGGCGTCGTCGATCTCGGCCACCCATTTGGCCAGCTGGCCGTACATGCGCCGGTAGTCCACCTCCTGGAAGGCTTCGCGCTCGATCATGTCGCGGCCGACCTGGCCGACGAACAGGATCACCGGCGTGGAGTCCTGGAAGGCGGTGTGGATGCCGACAGAGGCGTTGGTGGCGCCGGGTCCGCGGGTGACCATGCAGATGCCGGGCCGGCCCGTCACCTTGGCGTAGGCGTCGGCCATGTAGGCGGCCCCGCCCTCCTGCCGGCAGGTCACGAAGGCGATCTCGTCGCGCACGTCGTGGAGCGCGTCGAGCACGGCGAGGTAGCTCTCGCCGGGCACGCCGAACACGTGGCGCACCCCGTTCACGGCGAGCGCGTCGACAAGAAGCTGGGCACCGGTACGCATGGGGTCGGCTCTTCTGGCTGGCGTCGGGGAAAATGGCAGCGGGGCCGGAGACTGCTCCCCGGCCCCGCACCGGACCATCAAGGGTCTAGCAGGACGGCCCTGGCGGGCCTAGTGCGGATCATACCTCGACGGAATCGCGTCAGCGCTTCCGTCAAGGTATGTGAATCCGCACAAACTAATTGATAACAGACAGGATCGACCGGTGGCTGGCCGGGCTCAGCCCTTTCCGCCACCGCCACCACCGCCGCCCGAGAGCGGGCCGACCTGCAGCACGTAGCCGCCGGTGCCGGAACTGTAGGCCCGCGCCACCACATAGTAGGTGCCCGAGAGTTCCGCCGTGAAGGTGGTCGTGGCGTTGAAGTTGCCCGCGCTGTCGTCATCCCAGGCGGCGTCGAAGCCCTCCGGATCGATGATGAACAGGTAGGGATCGTCCAGCGGCAACTGCGTCGCGGCGTCCGAACTCAGCGACACGGTCACCGTCTGGCCCGCGTTCAGGGTCAGCCGGTACCAGTCCTCGTCCTCGATGAAGTCGATGGTGCCGTTGATCGTCTGCCCGCCAGCGATGCTCGTCGTCGTGCTCTCGTCGTCGCCCGCGTCGTCGGGGAAGTCGCCGTAGTTCATCAGCAGCGAGTAGGAACCCGTCTGCTCGCCATAGGCGCTGGCCACCACGTAGTGAACGCCGCTGTAGAAGGCGCGGAAGCGCAGCCGGCTCTCGAAGCTGCCATCGGCGTCGTCATTGTCGAACAGCCAGGCGCCGTAGTCGTCATAGACCTCGAGATAGGGGTCGCTCAGCGTCCCCTCGCCGCTCGGCGCGCCGAGCAGCTGCATGTCGATCAGGTCGCCCTGTTCGAACCACACCGCGAAAACGTCGGTGTCGTAAGGCTCCTCGATCTCGCCATAGGTGTAGCCGCCGATATAGGCGGTCAGCGGCAGCTGGTCGCCGAAATCGGCGTAGTCGTCATAGGTCTCGACCTCCGGCGGCTCGGTCTCGCCGGCATAGGCCAGCAGACGATAGGTGCCGGTGTAGTCGGCGAAGGCCTGGGCGGAGACGTAGTAGGTGCCCGACGCCGCTGGCGTGAAGCTGATCAGGCTTTCGAGATTGTAGAAGTCGTCATTGCGCGCCACCTCGGCCCCGCCGGCGTCATAGAGCACCAGATAGGGGTCGGGCAGCGTGCCTTCCGCGCTGGGGTCGCCCAGCATCTCGATGGTCACCGGCTGCCCGGCATTGAGCTGGATCGAGTACCAGTCCCGGTCGCCGCCCGTCTCGATGGCGCCGAACTGTCCGTCGCTGCCGACGGTCAGCATTCCCGCCGTCGCCGCGGTGTCGCCGACCGCATCCTGGGCCAGGGCCTGGCCGCCCATGCCAACCGCCAGCACGGCGACACTGCTCAACAATGCCTTTCGCAAGACCATCACGCGTTCTCCCCCAGAGAAAAAGGTGTGTGCGCGGCGAACGCCGCGCGGGAAGACGCTATTTGTCCATGATGGCGCTCGGAAGGCAATCACCCCGTGCGCTTCAGCCCCGACCGGAGTTGCGCGGCCCGATCGTCCAGCCGGCGCGTTCCAGGCGGTTTCGCACCAGGTCGGCCAGAGCCACGGCGGCCGGATTGTCGCCATGCACGCAGATGGTATCGATCGCCATCGGCAGCTTGACGCCGTTGATCGAGGTCACCGCGCCCTCCTCCACCATCTTCAGGGCGCGGTCCGCCGCCTCGTCCGGATCGTGGATGATGGCCCCCGGCTGGCCGCGGGCGACCAGCCGGGCGTCGTCCTCGTAGCCGCGGTCGGCGAAGATCTCGCGCGCCAGGCGCAGGCCAGCCTCCCTGCCCGCCTCCTCCAGCCGGGTCGCCGGCAGCACGTAGAAGACGAGTTCCGGGTCCACCGCCTGGATGGCGCCGGCGATCGCGTCGGCCACCTCGCGGTCGACCATGGCGCGGTTCGACAGCGCGCCATGCGCCTTGACGTGGTGCAGGTCTAGGCCGATCGCCGCCGCCATGGTCCGGAGGGCGCCGATCTGGTAGACCGCCTGCCACTTCAGGTCCTCGGGCCTCTCGTTGGGCATCGCCCGGCGACCGAAGCCCCAGATGTCGTTGTAGCCGGGATGGGCGCCGATGGCGACGCCATTGGCCTTGGCCAGTTCGATCGTCGCCCGCATGATCATGGCGTCGCCGCCGTGGAAACCGCAGGCGACGTTGGCGCTGGAGACGATCTTGAGCATCTCCGCATCGCTGCCCATCTGCCAGGGGCCGAAGCTCTCCCCCAGGTCGGCGTTCAGATCGACCGTCGCGTTGCTGCCTTGAGCCATGACACCCTCGTCCGTGCTGTCTATCCTCGTCGCCGGTCCGGTCCCGGACCGCGGCGTCCGACGATATCAGGAAGACACCCACCCGTGAGCCTCTCCGCGCGCATAGACGCTCCCCGTTTCGTCGCCGCCGGCGATACCGTGGTGATGGTGATCTTCGGCGACACGATCAGCGACCCGATCAACGACGCCGTGCTCGCGCTCGACCGCCGGCTGCGCGACCGCCCGCCCACGGGGCTGGTGGAGACCGTCCCCGCCTACACCAATCTGTCGATCCATTTCGATCCGCTCGTCACGGATCACGAAACGATCGAGCGTCACGTCCGCACCCTCGACGGTGGGACCGTCGCACAGGCCGCCACGGTGCGGCGCTGGCGCCTGCCGGTGTGCTATGGCGGCGAGCAGGGCATCGACCTGGAGGCGCTCGCCACCCGGCACGGCCTCACGCCCAAGGCGGTGATCGAGCGGCATACGGGGCGCGACCACCGCGTCTACATGCTCGGCTTCATGCCGGGCTTCGCCTTCATGGGCGGCCTCGATCCCGATCTGGCGACCGAGCGCCTGGCCAGTCCGCGCGCCCGGGTGCCGGCGGGCAGCGTCGGCATCGGCGGCGCGCAGACCGGCGTCTTCTCGGTGGCCGCGCCGTCGGGCTGGCATCTGCTCGGCCGCACGCCGGTGCGCACCTACGATCCCCGGCTCACGCACCCCTTCCTCTTCGCGCCCGGCGACCGGGTGCGCTTCGAGGCGATCGACGAGGCCGCCTACCGCGCCCTGTGCGATCGCGTCGAGGCCGGCGAGCGGATCGTCGAGCCCGAGGAGACGGACCGGTGAAGGCGGTTCTGCACGTCATCCAGGCCGGGCCGTTGACCACGCTGCAGGACAGCGGGCGCCGCGGCTACCAGAGCGTGGGCGTGCCCGTCGCCGGTGCCATGGACGCCCTCGCCCTCGCCGTCGGCAACCGGCTGCTGGGCAATCCGCCGGGCCTGGCGGGGATCGAGATCGCGCTGTCCGGCATGCGGCTCAGGGTCGGCGGTGGCGCCGTCCGGGTCGCCGTCTCCGGCGCCGCCAGCCTCGCCGTCAACGGCACGGAGTATGGCGCCTGGGTCGCCGCCACGGTCGAGCGCGGCCAGACCATCTCGGTGGCACCCCTGTCCGACGGCCAGTTCGGCTATCTCACCGTGGCCGGCGGCTTCGGCGTGGAACCGGTCCTGGGCAGCCTGTCGACGCATCTGCGCGCGGGCATCGGGCCGTTCGGCGGCCGCGCGATCGCCGCCGAGGACCAGTTGCCGACGCGGGCCAGTCCGACGGGCCTGCCGCCCCACGCCCTGACACCCGGGCAGATCCCCGAGGCGCCGGCACGCATCCGCGTGGTGCCGGGACCGCAGGATGCCTTCTTCACCGCCCCGACCATGGCCCGCTTCCTGGAAGCCGACTTCACCATCACCCGGCAGAGCGACCGCATGGGCTATCGGCTGGAGGGACCGGAGATTCCGTCGGAGGGGACGCAGAACATCATCTCCGAGGGCATCGCCCCCGGCAGCGTGCAGGTACCGGGATCGGGCCAGCCCATCGTGCTGATGGCCGACCGGCAGTCCGTCGGCGGCTACCCCAAGATCGCCACCGTGATCAGCAGCGATCTCGGCTGGCTGGCGCAGCGCCGGCCGGGGGAGAGCGTCGGCTTCGAGGCGGTGACGGCGGAGCGGTCGATCGCCATCCGGCGCGAGCTGGAACAGCGGCTCGCGGCCATCCGGCCACCGGCACCCGATGGCTGACCGGGACGCCATTCCAGCGCCGCAAGGGTGCCCCCAGCGGCATTGACCCCGATCGGCAAATCCACATCTATCGAAGGGTCTACCCTTCCGAGACCACGGACACGATGCGCGATCCTTACGACATTCTGGGCGTGAACCGCACGGCGAGCGAAGCCGACATCAAGTCCGCCTATCGCCGGCTGGCCAAGCAGTACCATCCGGATCTGCACCCCGGCGACGCCGAGGCGGAGAGCCGCTTCAAGGACATCTCCGCCGCCTTCGCGATCCTCGGCGATCCGGAGAAGCGGCGGCGCTTCGACGCCGGCGAGATCGACGCCAGCGGGGCGGAGCATGCCTACAATCCCTTCCACCGCGGCCCCTTCCATCGCGGCCAGGCCGGGGGCGCCGGCGCGCGCGAGGGCGAATGGCAGACCTTCCACGGCGGCGACGCGGCCTTCGCCGACGTCTTCGAGGACCTCTTCGGTTTCGGTCGTGGCCGGCGCCGGCAGGCGGACAAGGGGGCGGACGCGGCCTACAGCCTGACGGTGGACTTCCTCGACGCGGTCAATGGCGGGCGCCAGACGGTGACGCTACCCGACGGCAATTCGCTGGCCATCAAGATCCCCGCCGGCACCGAGGACGGCGACAAGCTGCGGCTGCGCGGCAAGGGCCATGCCGGCCCCGCCGGAACGCCCCAGGGCGACGCCATCGTGCAGATCGGCATCCGGCCACACCCGCAGTTCCGCCGCGACGGCACGACCATCACCTCGATCCTGCCGATCGGGCTCGACGAGGCGGTACTGGGTGCGAAGGTTGACGTGCCGACGGTTTCCGGCCCGGTGAAGCTCAACGTCCCGCCGGGATCGAGCTCCGGCAAGGTGCTGCGGCTGAAGGGCAAGGGAGCGCCCGACAAGCGCACGGGCACGCGCGGCGACCACCTGGTCGAATTGCGGATCGTGCTGCCCGGCGAGATCGACCCGGACCTCGCCGCCGCGATCAGGTCATGGTCGGAGAAGCACCATTACGATCCGCGCCGCTGACCCGGCCGACCGGACTCAGAGCCGATCATACCTTGACGAAGCCGAGGCGGTTTCCGTCAAGCCGTGATCCTGTCTAGCCGGCGTGGCTGCGCGCCTCGCCGCCATTCTTCAGATGGGCCTGCCAGGCCGTCTCCAGCCGGTCGATCTCCTGGTCCAGGCGTTCGCCCAGCGCCTTGGGACCGCCCGCCGGCGCGCCGCTGTCCTCCGCCTCCGCCATTATCTCGGCGATCGCCGCGGCGCCGTAGTTCGCGGCGGCGCCCTTCATCGTGTGGGCCGCGCGGCGCACCTCCCGGTCGTCGTCGATGCGGGTACGAAAGGCCTCCGCGGTGCTGCGGGCCTCCTGCAGCAGGCCTTCCATCAGCACCTCCAGCGTATCGGCACCGATCGCTTCCTCCAGGCTGGCCACCACGGCGGGGTCGAGGGCGGGTTTCTCGGTCATCTCGGCATCTCCCTTGGCGCCGGAACCGGCACCGGACTGCTCCGGCCCGCCGGTCGCGCCGACCGCGTCGGGCAGAAGATCAACGAATAGGTCGAACAGCGCCTTCCAGTCGACCGGCTTGGTGACGCAGGCGGTCATGCCGTCCGACAGGTAGAGCTCGTGATCCTCCTTGACGGCATTGGCGGTCAGCGCCACCACGGGCGTCGCCTTGTTGGGCCCGTCGCCCGCCTTGATCGCCTGCATCGCCTGGATGCCGTCGAGCTCCGGCATCTGGATGTCCATCAGGATCACGTCGAAGGGCTGCTGCGCCGCCGTGTCCACCGCCTCGCGCCCGTCGCTGACGGCGACCACCTGGTGTCCGTTGCGACGCAGGATCTCGGCCATCAACATCTGGTTTGGCTTGTGGTCCTCCGCAAGCATGATGGCCAGCGGGCGCAGCTTGTCGCGCGCGGCGGTGCCCTTGGGCTCCTCCTTCGGCGCCACGCCCGGCACCAGCGGCACGGCGAGCCAGAACACGCTGCCGCGCGGCCGGTTGGGCCTGAAGCCGACCTCGCCGCCCATCAGATGCGCCAGCTCCCGGGTGATCGAGAGGCCGAGACCGCTGCCGCCGTATTTCCGGCTGGTGCCGGCCTCGGCCTGGTAGAAGACCTGGAACAGCCCGCGCTGGCGGTCGGCATCGACGCCGGGGCCGGTGTCGCGCACCTCGATCAGCGCCTCGTGCCGGCCGTCCTTCTCCGGTCCGATCTCGGCATGCATCTCGATGCGGCCGAACTCGGTGAACTTGGCGGCATTGGACGAGAAGTTCAGCAGGATCTGCTTGAGCCGGTGCGGATCGCCCTTGAACCAGCGCGGCGCCTCATCGGGATAGTCGAGGACGAAGGCCACGCCCCGCTTCTCCGCGCGCGGCCGGCTGACCGTCACCACGTCGCCCAGCACCTCGCGCAGGTCGAAGTCGATCGACTCGAGCTCCAGCCGGCCGGATTCGAGCCGCGCCATGTCCAGGATGTCGTCGACCAGCGCCAGCAGGCCGCGCACCGCCGATCGCTGGGTGCGCAGGTACTGCCCCTGCTCCTCGTCCAGCTTCGTGTCGTGCAGCAGGTCGTTCATGCCGGCCACGGTGGTCAGCGGCGTGCGGATCTCGTGGCTCATCACCGCCAGGAACTGCGACTTGGCCTGATCGGCCCGCTTGGCACGTTCCGACTCCGCCTGGGCGCGGTCCCGCTCCACCTGCAGGCTGTTCAGCGCGTCGCGCTCGCTCATCACCGAACGCACGATCATCACCGTCAGGCCGGCGATGCCGACCAGCACGATGGTGGTGATGCCGATCAGCCAGAGGGCGGTGCGCCGCCAGCCGATGAAGACGGCCTGACCGGTCTGCGCGGAAACCACCCGCAGATCGCCGACATTGGAGACCGCGGTGGCGTAGAGCCAGGTCGTCTCCACGCCGGTCGGGCTGACCAGATCGCGGATCTGGTAGGGCAGTTGCCGGCCCGGCTGGCGGGTGAACTCCTCGACCAGGCTCCAGACCGGCAGGGAGCGGTCGAGCACGGCCTCGGAATTGGGCGACATCATGATCGGCTCGCCGTTCGGCCGGGTGACGGCGATCAGGCCGCCCTGCGGCAGGCCGGCGCTGTAGAGGAAGTCGCGCACCGACCGGCTCAGCATGTTCAGCACCAGCACGCCCATGAACGAGCCGTCGGGCGCGGTGATGCGCCAGCTCACCGGCACCGAGACGCCGCCGGTGATCTCCGCGGCTTCCGGGCTGCCGATGAACCCGGCGGATTCCGAGACGCGCTGGACGTTGAAATAGGGCCGGTCCGAAACGTCGCTGCCGACCGTCTCGGCATCGCTGGCGGCGATCACGACACCCTCGGCGTCGGTCACGGCATAGCCGGGCGGATCGGTGGAATCGGCGAAGATCTGCGTCACCAGCCTCGCCGTCCGCTCGGGCGCGAGGGTGGTGTCGCCGGTGACCAGCGCCTCGCTCTCCAGCCGGTCCGTGACCACGCCGGCGAACAGGTCGAGCGTCTCCAGGGTGCGGTCGATGTAGCCGACGGTGAGGTCCGCCGTGGAGCGGTTGGTCAGCGCCGCCTCGCTCTCGGTCCGGGCGTTGTCGTACTCGATGAAGGCCGCCGCCACGGCAACGATCGCGCAGGCGATGACCACGTAGGAGCCCATCGCGAAGACGAGGATCGATGAGATGCGGCGTTGCGCCGTAGCCATTGCCTCAGCTGTCGGCCGTTGTTGAGGTCATCCGGGCTTCTGCCCGCGTAACGGGCGGAAAAGGCGCATTTAGGTCGGTCACCGGCGATCAGTCACCCAAATCTTGTGTAAAACCTACGATAGTTGGTGACCCCAACAGTGACGGTTGGCGTCTATCGCGCCGGTTCAGGCGATCGGCTCCGCCGAGCGGTTCAGGATCTCACCCACCACATGCCAGTTGATGGGCTTGACCAGGAAGCCGTCGAACGCCTCGCCGACCGTCCGCTCGATCTCGGGATCGGTCTTGGCGGACACGGCGAAGACCCGCTGCCCCGGCCAGCGCGCGCGGATCTCGCGGTTCGCCTCCCAGCCGTCCATGCGCGGCATCTGCAGGTCCATGAGCACGAGGTCGTAGGGGCCGTCGGCCATGCGCTCCAGGGCGTCCACCCCGTCGACCGCGCTGGTCACCCGATAGCCGCGGCGCCGGGCGGTGATCACCGCCAGGTCCCGGCTGATGGCGTTGTCCTCGACGATAAGAATGGAGGGCGGGCCTTCCAGGTCGCGCTCCGTCGCGCTGCTGGTCTCCGCCGGCACGGACTCGGCCTGCGGCACCACCGGCAGCGAGATGTCGATGACGGCGCGTCTCTCGTCGTCCATGAACAGCGACAGGTCGCCGTCCATCGCGGCGATCCAGCGTGCGGCCAGGTCGACGCCCAGCGCCATCCGGAGCGTGACGGTGTCCGATCCGCCCGGTCCGCCCGATACCTGCAGCAGCGGCAGATGCCAGGAAACGTCGGTCAGCCCCAGCGTGTCGGTGGCCAGCCGCAGGGTGCGCCACCCCGGACGCTCGACATCCTCGTGCCAGCCGACCGTCATCGCGCCGGAGGTGCTCACCCGGCGCATGGCGAATCCGAGATGGCCGAGCGCGTCGTCGATCCGTGCCCGGTCGACCCGGATCTCGACGCGGCCGTCCTCAAGCCCGTCCGGCGCCTGGATCTCCAGACCCGGCGCGGCCTGCCGCAACCGCTGCACCAGGTCCGGCGCGCTCAGGGGCACGGGGTCGGGCTCGGGCATGTCGCGGCCGATTTCGGCATAACCGTCCAGAACCGAGGCCAGCGCCGTCAGCTCCCCGGCCTGGGCATCGATCTCGCCGAAGATTTCCTGCAGTGCCGGATCGGCCGCGAGTTGCCGGCCCCGGTCGACCCGGCCGCGGGTCTGGTCCGCCGCCTCGCCGATCACGCCGGCGACCCGCCGGACCAGCGCCGGGAAGGCCCGCAGCGCCCCGACCAGCCTGCCCGGCGAGCCGGCGGTGAACGGCTCGACCGTGGTGACGATCGAGGCGTCGCCGTCGAACTCGGCCAGCCGCGAGGTCAGCACGACCGCCTCGTCGCTGGGCCGGTGGCGTGGCCAGGCAATGATCTGGCAAAGCTCGCGGCGGCCGTCGAGCAGTTCGTCGAGCTGGCGCTCGAAGCGCACCGCGTCGTCGTCGCCAAGCCGATCGGCCACGCCCTTGCCCGCAGCACCGGCCGGCAGCAGGCTCGCCGCCCTGCGGGTCTCGTGACGCACCACGCCATGTCGGTGATGGATCACGCCGACGGGCAGGGCCTCGAACAATCGCGTGGCCTCGTCCCTGTCAGCCATCGCCGCGCCCTCCCCTCGATGCCCTTTCCGCCGCTTCCGCCAGCACCCGACGACAGGCCTCCCGATAGCCGTCGGGCACGGTGATCATCCTGACATAGGTGGCGGCATCCACGCCCGCGGAAAACAGGAAGCCCTGGGCCTTGGGGACTCTGAGGCCGAGCAGGAAGGCGAGGTCGTCGAGATTCTCCACGCCTTCCGCCACCAGGTCGAGATTGAGCCGGTCGGCCAGCACCCGCACGGAGTCGATGATGCCCTGGCGCCGGGGTGAATTGGAGACGCCGTTGATCAGAGAATGGTCCAGCTTGAGCCCGGCGATCGGCAGTTCCAGCAGGGCCGCCAGGTGCGAGAAGCGGGTGCCGAAATCATCGACCAGCACGTCGAAGCCCGCCCCTCTCAGCTTGGCGATGGAGGCCGGGACATGGCGGCCCTGGCTCAGCGCGGCGCTCTCGGTGACCTCGATGCGGATCTGGTCGGGCGCGATGCCGAACTCCTCGGTCAGGCCGATGAACTGGCCGATGAAATCCGGTGAGCCGAGGCGTTGCGGCGACAGGTTGATCGACAGCGGCAGGCTCGGCACCCCCTCGGCATTCCAGACGGCGATCTGCTGGCACGCCGCCGTCACCACCCAGCGGTCGACGATGGTCATGATGTCCGACGCCTCGAAGACCGCGATGTCCTCGCCCGGCGAAACCAGACGCCCATCCGTGTCACGCCAGCGCAGCAGACACTCCGCGCCCAGAATGGCGCCGTCGTCGAGGCTGACCTGCGGCTGGAAGAAGAGCTCGAGCTGGTCGTTGTCGAGGGCCGTCTTGAAGCGCGACAGGTATTCGTAGCGCTTCACCGCCTCCTGCCCGAAGGACGACCGGTATCGCATCACGCCGTTCTTGGTCAGCCGCTTGACCTCGTACATGGCGAGGTCGGCGGCGCGGAACAGGCTCGACAGGCTGTTGGCGTCGTCGGGATAGAGCGCGAAGCCGATGCTGCCGCTGACCGAGATCGGCGCTCCGGCGATGTCGACGCTGGTGCGCAGCGCGTCGGCGATCTGCTCGGCGAAGCGCATCGCCGCCTGGGCGTCGTCTACCGGCACGAACATGACGAATTCGTCCCCGCCCTGGCGACAGAGTTCGCCATTGCGCGGCAGCAGCGCCAGCATGCGGTCAGCCAGCCGGCACAGCAGCTGGTCGCCGGCATCGTGGCCGAAGACGTCGTTGACCGGCTTGAAGCCGTCGAGGTCGAGCACCATCACGGCGTAGCGCTGCTCCTCCGTCGCCTGGGCCAGCACGCGGGTGACGATCTCGTCGATATAGCGCCGGTTGCCGAGGCCGGTCAGCGGGTCGTAGTAGGCAAGGTCGATGATGCGCCGTTCCTTCGACCACTGCTCCCAGGCCGCCAGCATCACGTCGCAGATGATGGAGATCCAGCGCGGCACGATCGTCGTGGCCTGCTGGTCGCGGCGGCGGGCGAAGGCGAGGAAGGCGACCAGTTGGTCCTTGCCGTCGACCAGCGGCTGCATGCGCGTGACGTCGAGCGAGAGCGCCCGGAGCGCCGCCTCGACCGCGCGCTCCGCGCCGGCCAGACCGGACTCGCCGAGGCCGATGGTGTCGACGCCGCGGCGCTGCGCCTCGCTCAGCGCGCTGCCGCCGACATAGCGCAAAGCGGGCGAGTCCTTACTGTCCGGCTCGAAGCAGATCATCAGCAGTTCGGGATCGAGCTCCTCGATCGCCCGCACCATGGACGTGATCAGCTCCGCCGGCTGGGCGCCGCGCGCCAGCTTGTCGAGCGCGTCGCGCTGGATGCGCAGCAGGCGCTCGCCGTGCTTGCGCTGCGACACGTCGATGGCGAAGGCGATGAACACCCCGTCATCGCGCCGATAGCCGGAGATCTGCCACCACGACGTGATGCCGTGCAGGTCGACGAGGCGCAGGTCGAAGTTCAGGATCTCCCTGGGTTTGGCAGCGGCAATGCCGGCCATGACATTGCGCAGGTCCTCCGGGTGCAGGCGGTCGCGCAGCAGCGCCAGAAGCTGCTCCTCGGTGACGCCATCCTCGATCCTCAGGCGCTTTCGCAGGGCCGGCGAAAGGAATGCGCGCTGACGATCCGGGTCGATTCGCATCACGCCGAATCGGCCGTGATCGAACAGTGGCGTCAGTCCGCCCACCATCTCGGCGTCATCCATGCGTCCCTCGTGGACCATCGATTGTGCCACGTCTCGCGTCCTCGCCCCCCAAGCGTAACTTTGGTTACTAATGCATTGAATCTTATCGCATCAGCCGTTGCCTGTCATACGATTATCGGTATGATTCTCATACCGCGTCTCAACTTTACTTGCGATCCGTCGGCTTCGTAAAAAAATCTTCCGGAGTACTCCTTGACCCTGCTCGTCGGCCTGATGTGGCTGGGCCTGATCGTCACGTCGCTGATCATTGCCAGCGTGCCGGTCTCGCTCGAAGCCCATGTTGCCGTGATGGTGCCTGCGCTGCTGGCCATGGTGCTCCTGAAGATGGTGAAGGCGACGGGCTTCTGGCGCACGCTCTTCATCGTCATCGGATCCTTCGTGGTCATCCGCTACGTGCTGTGGCGCGCCTTCTACTCGATCCCGTCCATCGACGATCCGCTCAGCTTCGGCATCGCCATCGCCGTTTTCGCGGCCGAGATCTACGCGGTGATGATGTTCTTCATCAGCACCTTCGTGCTCGCCGATCCGGTGGAGCGGCCGCCGCCACCCAGCATCGACTCGCTGGAGTCCGTGCCCACCGTAGATATCTTCATTCCCACCTACAACGAAGACGCGGAGATGCTGGCGATCACGGTCGCCGCGGCCACCCAACTCGACTATCCGAAGGACAAGCTGCGCGTCTATCTGCTGGACGATGGCGGTACCGACCAGCGGATCAACCACGACGACGCCCGCATCGCCGAGCGGGCGATCGAGCGCCGGGCGGACCTCACGGCGCTGTGCCAGGAACTGGGCGCCACCTATCTGACCCGGGCGCGCAACGTGCACGCCAAGGCCGGCAACCTGTCGAACGGTCTGGAGAACACCGACGGCGAGCTGGTCGTCGTGTTCGACGCCGACCACGTGCCGACCCAGGACTTCCTGGAGCGCACGGTCGGCTATTTCCGCCAGCATGAGCGGCTGTTCCTGGTGCAGACGCCGCATTTCTTCATCAACGGCGACCCGATCGAGCGCAATCTCGGGCTCTACAACAAGGTGCCGGGCGAGAACGAGATGTTCTACAGCCTGATCCAGCGCGGCCTGGACAAGTGGAACGGCACCTTCTTCTGCGGCTCGGGCGCGGTGCTGCGCCGGTCCGCCCTGCTGGAGGCCGGCGGCTTCTCCGGCGACAGCATCACCGAGGACGCCGAGACCGCGCTGGAACTGCACAGCCGCGGCTGGGAGAGCCTCTACGTCAACCGGCCGATGCTGGCCGGCCTGCAGCCCGAGACCTTCGCCGCGTTCATCGGCCAGCGCACGCGCTGGGCCCAGGGCATGATGCAGATCCTCCTTCTGAAGAACCCGCTGTTCAAGCGCGGGCTCAGCTTCAAGCAGCGCATCTGCTACCTGAACAGCTCCGGCTTCTGGCTGTTTCCGATGGCGCGGATGATGTTCATCATCGCGCCGCTCTTCTACCTGCTGTTCGGCCTGGAGATCTTCCGCGCCACGGCGGAGGAGTTCGCCGCCTACACCCTGCTCTACATGGTCGGCGTCTTCCTGTTCTCGAACTTCTTCTTCCGCAATGTCCGCTGGCCGATGATGTCGGAGCTCTACGAGGCGGCGCAGGCGGGCTATCTGTTCCGCGCGCTCGTCAGCGTGATCCTGAAGCCGCGCGCGCCGTCCTTCAACGTCACGGCCAAGGACGAGACGCTCGACCACGACTTCATCAGCCCGATCTGGAAGACGCTGGCGGTCCTGCTCGGCTTCACCTTCATCGGCCTGGCAGCCACCATCTTCCGCTATGTCGAGTTTCCCGGCGACCGCCAGGTGGTGATGGTGGTCGGTGCCTGGAACGTCTTCAACATGATCATCCTGATGGTCGCCGCCGGGGTGATCTGCGAGCGCCAGCAGCGCCGTTCGCGGCCGCGCGTGGCCCTGAAGCGGCGGGCGGTCTTCCACGGCGCGCATGGCGAGCAGCCCGCCTCGATCGAGGACGGGTCGATGGGCGGCGTGCAACTGCGCATCCCGCTCAGCGATGCCGCCAAGGCGCCGAAACCCGGCGACCGGGTGCGCATCCATACCGAGGACCAGCTGCACCGCCCGCTGGAGCCGATCCCGGTGATCGTGCGCAATGTGCGGGCCGACGAGGGCAGCTACGTGGTCGGCGTGGAGTTCAAGGCCGGCCGCGAAGGCGCCGCCATCAAGGCGATCGCCCGGCTGATCTTCGGCGACTCCGAGGCCTGGGTCCGGCTGCGCGCCCACCGCAACCGCGGCCCCGGCGTGATCGTCGGCCTGATCCGCTTCGTCCTGCTCGCCTTCACCACATTCAGCACCCTGCTGCGCTTCGTCTTCACCGTGCGCAAGCCCAAGCCGCCGGCGGCCAAGCCGGTGCAGACGAGCCGCGAGTCGAACGTTTCCAAGCTGACGCCACAGCCGGCGCCCGGTGGAACCGCTGGCGGGACGGTCGGCAATACCGTCTCGGGCACGGGGGCGGGCCGATGAGGCTTTCCCTGGTCCGGACCTGCCTGCTGGCGGGCGGCGTCCTCGCCGGCGCTTTCCTGAGCAGCACCGTCATGGGCGGCGCCTCGGCGCAGGAGATACCCCTGCCCGGTCAGACCGGCGGCCAGCAATCCGGCCAGTCAGCACAGCCGGCCCAGGGTGGTGACGTGCCGGCGCCGTCGGCCGACGGCTTCCAGACGGACGACCGGCAGCTGATCCCCTTGCCGCTCGGACCGGGCTCGGTTCCATCCGGATCCACCCAGCCCGGATCCACCCAGCCCGGCACGTCGCAGACGGGTCAGGCGCCCGCCCCGGACGCGCCGGCGCAGACGCTGCTCGGTCTGCCGCCGGGGCAACCGGGCCTCGCCCAGCCGGCCAGCGCGCCGCCGGAGAACCTGGTCCGGCTGTTCCCGACCTGGGGGCAGCGGGAGATCGAGAACGGGCGACTGCTGATCCAGGGCGAGGAGGTGAATGTCGGCTTCGACGTCAACCTGCTGGACGAGCCGCAGCGCGCCAGCCGGCTGATCCTGGAGCATCAGAGCGGCGTCGACCTGCTGCCCGAGCGCTCACGCATCGAGGTGATCGTCAACAACCGCTCCATCGGCGCGCTGCAGCTCGGCGCCTTCAACCAGGAGCGGCGCTCGGAATTCACCATTCCGGCCGATGTCCTGCAGCGCGGCCGCAACGAGGTGGTCCTGCGTGGCTACCAGCTGCACCGGGTGATCTGCGGGCCGCAGGCGGGCTGGGAGTTGTGGACGGCGATCGACCTCGCCGGTTCCGGCATCATCGGCGTCGGCGATGCCGCCCCCACCGGCCAGCTCTCGACCAGCCAGCTCGGGCAGATCATCGAGCAGGTCACCTCCACCGACCGGGCGATACCGGTGCGCTTCGCCAGCCAGCCGTCCTCGGCCGAGGACCTCGGCGGCGCCATCGGCTTCGCCAGTTGGGTCGGCGCCACGCTCTACCACCGCACGCCCGTCTTCGTCTGGCAGAACGGACCGGTCAGCGACGACGTCCAGGTGGTGGTCGACCCCGAGCGCATGGATCCGATCAGCGTCCAGCGCGCCAGCACAGGCCGGGTGACCATCACCCTCGGCCGGATCGACAGTGCCGGCATCATCACCCTGCTCGACGACAGCGTGGAGCAGCAAGGCGACGGCCGTGTCGTCGGCACCTCGACCGGCCAGGTCAGCGCCGCCGAGCTCGGCCTCTCGGACTACGACATCCGGGTCCACCGCTCGGTCTACAACCTGTCCTTCCGGCTGCCGTCGAACGTGGTGATCGAGAACGACATCCGCGGCGACCTCATTCTCGACGCGGCCTATGCCGCCGGCATGCCGGCGGAGGCGCAGTTCACCTTCCTGGTCAATGGCGTGCCGGTCCGGACCCGGCCGCTCGACAACCCGCAGGGCGAGATCATCGAGAGCGAGCGGCATCCGATCCCGTTCCGCCTGCTCAATGGCGGCATCAACACCATCTCGGTCGTCACCTCCATTCCGGCCGCCAACCCGGACGCCGCCTGCCCCGCCATCACCGTCGACACGCCGCCCTTCGCCTCGATCTTCAATTCCACGCGTCTGGAACTGCCGGAGACGGTACCGGCGATCGTCTATCCTGAACTGGCCAACTTCGCCAACGCCGCCTCGCCCCACTCCGTGCTGCCCAACGATGCCGGCGTGCTGGCGACGACGAGCCAGAGCGGCGCCACGGTCGCGGCGGCGATGACGGTGGTCAGCCGCCTCGCCGCCACGAACGGGCAGCCGCTCAACTTCGACCTCGCCGATATCGAACGCCTGCAAGCCGGCCGGCCGACCCTGGTGGTCGCCGCCATCGACCGGCTACAGGCACCCACGCTCGGCCTGCAGCCGCCATTGTTCACCGCGATGCGCAGCGCGCTGACCCCGATCGGCGTGGCCAGCAGCAGCCCCGATCGGCCGGGACAGAGCGTACAGGACATCGTGCGCAACCTGGAGAACCGGGTGGCGAACAACATCGGCGCGACGGGCCAGGACGTCACACGGCTGACCAATGCCGCGCCCTCCTCCACCAGCCAGCGCGACTGGCTGGAACTGCTCGGCGGCGAGGGCGGCGGCACGGGATCCGGCTTCGTCGCCTGGGTCGGCCAGGCCTATCAGGCGGTGCGCGACATTTTCGAGAGCGCCGGGTCCGGCATCGGCCTGTCGCTGGTCGACGAGAACCTGGCGAACTGGGTCGCCGCCCAGGGCCGATCCGCCGGCATCGTGCTGTCCTATATCGGCGGCGAGCGGCAGCTGATCACCATCGTCACCGCCGCGGACGGACCGTCGCTCAACGCCGTTGCCGGCGACTTGGTGCGCGACGGCACCTGGCGACAGATCGGCGGCGACGCGACGGTGCTGCTGGCGGGCACCGCCACCGGCAATGGCGGCATCCAGGTCCACACACCGGCCGCGCGCCGCCTCTTCCTGGTCGATCAGGTGGCGCCGGAAAGCATGCGCAACCTCGCCGGCCAGCTGTTCTCCCTCGACCCGGCGCTCTGGTTCTCCGTGGTCTTCATCCTGATCGTGGTCGGCGCGGCTCTCAGTCATGTCCTCGTCCGGCGTATCGGCGTGCGCAAACAAGACGGAAGCTGACGACACATGCCCCTCCGCCTGCCCATCGCGATCGCGCTGCTGGCCTGCACCATGATCGCCGCCCCGGCGTACGGCCAGACGCCGCAGCGTAGCCATTGGGCGCTGTGGCTGGGCGCCTTCGCCACCGAGAGCGGCCGCATCGTCGACAACGCCAACGACAATCTCAGCCATTCGGAATCCCAGGGCTACGGCCTGCTGTTGGCGCTGGCGTTCAACGACCGCGCCGCCTTCGCGCGCATCTGGAGCTGGACCGAGCAGAACCTGTGGGTGCGCGATGATGGGCTCCTGGCCTGGGCCTGGCAGCAGAACCCGGATGGCGGCGGCGCCATCCAGGACATCAACAACGCCACGGACGGCGACATCCTCATCGCCTGGGCGCTGCTCGAGGGCGGCGCGCGCTGGCAGGAGGATCGCCTGAGCGAGGCCGGCCTGGCCATCGCCAACGCGGTTCTCGAGCACACCACGGTCGAGGTGGCCGGCCAGACCTTGCTGCGTCCCGGCGTCGAGGGGTTCCAGGCGCCCCATCAGATCGTCAACCCGTCCTACTGGGTGTTCCCGGCGCTGGCGCGGCTGCACGACCTGATGCCCGACGTCCGCTGGAACGCGCTCAGCCAGTCGGGCTACTGGCTGCTCGACCGCCTGCCCGCCAGCTATCGCCTGGTTCCGGAATGGACGGCGATCACCGCCGAGGGCCTGATCGCCGAGCCGCAGAACCTGGAATCCGTCGCCGGCTACAACGCCCTGCGCGTGCCGCTCTACCTGATCTGGGCTGGCCGCCCCGACCATCCGCTCATCGATGCCTATCTCAGCGCCTGGCCGGACCCCGCCGGCGCCATCGCCACGGTGGTCGACAACACCACGGGCATGCCGCTGCAGCAGAGCGGCGACCCCGGCTATCAGGCGATCGCCGCCCTGGTCCACTGCGCCCGCGGCGCCACCGATGTCGCCTGGCCGGCCTTCTCGGTCAACCAGGCCTACTACCCGGCCACGCTGCAGATTTTCGCCGAACTTGTCGCCCAACGGAGGTATCCGGCATGCTTCGCATCGCATTGATGACCCTGGCACTCGGCGCCGCCGGCGCCCTCGCCGTCCCTGGCGTCCTGGCGCAGCTGCCCGACCCGCAGTCGTCGGGCCAGGCGCCGCTGGATGACGGGGGTGCGGGCGATGCGGCCGCCGCGCTGGAGCCCGACCTGACGGCGCTGCGCTACTATATCGAGATCGGCGACTGGAGCCGCGTGGAGGCGGAACTGCGCCGGCTGCGCGAGGAATATCCCACCTGGTCGCCGCCGCCGGACCTGCTGGGCGGCGAGGCGGCGCCGCAGGTCAACGTGCAGGAGGTCTGGGACCTGTTCGGCGCCGGGGACTATGCCGGCGCCCGGGCCCGGCTGGCGGAGATCGAGGAGGCCAATCCCGGCTTCAGCCCGCCGGAAGATCTGCTGCGCGAGTTGAACCTGGCGGAGTCCCGCCAGCGCCTTGTCAATGCCAGCGATCTGGAGCAATGGCAGCGCGTGCTCGACATCGCCACCGAGACGCCGGGACTGCTGACCTGCGCGCGCGTCGACAATGTCTGGCGCACCGCCGACGCCTATGCCGAGCTCGGCCAGATCGACAGCGCCTTCATGCTGTGGCGCACGGTGGTGGAGACCTGCACCAACATCGAGGAGCGCATCGCCACGCTGCAGAAGGCGAACGCCTATGTCGACGTCGAGCAGCTCGACACGCTGATCTCCCTCGCCCTCACCCGCTCGCCCGGAGCGGAAGACCGCATCCTGCAGGTCCGCGACGACCTGCTCGCGGGCCGCGGGCTGGAGGCGGAGCCGGTCGACATGGCCGAGGTGCAGGGTGAGTCGGGCGACGCCTCGGCGGTGACCCTGCCGCCGCCGCGGCCGATCACCCAGCCCGCCAGCGCCGGTGGCGGCGGCGGTGCCCCGGCGGCGCCCGCTGGCCCATCCATGGCTGAGCGCGCGGCCCAGGCCCAGGCCCGGGCCGACTATGGCGAGTGCCTGCAGATCACCCAGTCCGCGCAGGAGCCGGGCGCCCGCCTGGTGCGCGCCTGGTGCCTGTTCGAGCTCGACCGCCCGACCGAGGCGAACCTGCTGTTCCAGCAGGTGATCGCGGCGACCAGCGACCCGGGCATCCGCGAGACCGCCCAGTTCGGCGAGGTCCTGTCGCTGCTGCGCTCCAACCGGCTATCCGAGGCCGGCGTGGTGATGCGCGGCGTCTCGCTCACCCCCACCCAGCAACGCGACATCGACGCCGAGATCCTGGCCCAGCGCGCGACTTCCGCCTATGCGGGCGGCGATTTCAGGGAGACGATCCGGCTGGTCCAGGCGCGGCGGGAGCTGGGCGTGCCGGACCGGCGGGACCTCAACATCATCATGGCCTGGAGCCTCTACGAGACCAACCAGCTCGCCGAGGCGGAGGAGCTGTTCCGCCAGCTCGACCAGGTCTTCAGCACGGCGGAAAGCCGCGAAGGCATCAATGTTGTGCGCAACGCCCGCCGGGCACCGTTTTAGGAGGGAGGCGACGATGATGCGACTGCTGGCCCGGACCAGACGCGCCCTGCTGCTCGCCCTGCTGACCCTGGGCCTCGCCGCGTGCATCGGCAGCGAACCGCAAGCACCCCAGCTCTACACCGCCGTGCAGGGCTGGCGCCCGATCAGCGAGAACGAGACCTGGCTGCTGCTTGAGCCGTCGAGCGAGGCGGCGGTGATCGCCAGGCTGGCCAAGCAGGAGGGACCGCGCCTGCACCAGCGGCTGGTGCTGGCCAACGACACGGCGCTATCGGGGGAGAACTACTTCGAGGTCATGCTGTCCGGCGATCCCGGCGACAGCACGGAGCGCTACACCGACACCAATTTCCTCAGCACCGTGGCCGACGCCCTGCCCGGCGGCACCGTGGTGAACGGCCAGTCGAACAACCGCTACGGCACGATCATCTATGCCATCGCCGAGGGGCTGGGCGATGCGCGCTGCATCTACGCCATCCAGCGGCTGGTCGAGACCCAGGCGCTGCAGCTGCCATCGGGCGTGACCTTCGGCACGATCGAGCACCGCTTTTGCGGCATCGGCGAAAGCCGCGAGCAGCTCGTCGCCCGGATCGAGCGGATCAACTTCAACCCGCTGCTCACCATCGTCTCCGGCGGCTCGTTCTCGCCCGCCTTCTGACGTCGCCGCTCAGTCGGTCTGACGCCACGGCCATTCGCGTACTTCCGCCCGGTCGAGTTGCCGGAGACGGCTCAGCATGTCCTTGATCGCCTGCGCCTTGTCGAGCGGCAGCACGGCGACGGTATCGGGCGTCTCGATCACCGCGTACCCCTCCAGGCCGATCACGGTGACCAGCCGGCTCGTCGAGATGACGATCGAGTTAGAGGTCTCGTCGTGCAGCACGTCCCCGGCGACCACGTTGCCGTCGCTGTCCTTGTCGCGGAACTCCCAGAACGCGTCCCAGCTGCCGATGTCGCTCCAGCCGAAGCTGACCGGCAGTACCGCGCCGTTCGCCGTCTGCTCCATGATCGCCCGGTCGAAGGGGCGGTTGGGCACCTGGGCAAAGGTCTCGGCATCCAGCGTGACCCGGTCCCCTTCCCTGTCGCCGGCCTCGCGTGCCGACCGGACGGTGGCGAGAATGGTCGGCGCGTGCGCCTCCATCTCCGCCAGGCAGAGCGCTGGCGGCAGCAGGAAGATGCCGCTGTTCCAGAGGTAGCCGCCCTCCTCCAGATACCGCTCGGCGATGCTGCGGCGCGGCTTCTCCTTGAAGCCGTCGATGGCCAGCGCCTCGCCTGATCCGTCGATTGGCCCGCCGCACTTGATGTAGCCATAGGCCGTGTCGGGCCGTTCCGGGCGGATGCCGAAGGTCATCAGCCGATCGGGCCTGGCGGCGGCCGTGCGCACGGCCTTGCGGAAGGCCTCGGCGTCGGCGATCTCGTGGTCGCACGGCATTACCAGGATGTGCGTGGTCTCAGCGTCCCCGGCCGCCTCCAGCGCCGCCAGGGCGACGGCGGCCGCCGTGTCCCGGCCCTCCGGCTCGTAGATGGCGCGCCAGGGCACGATGCCGCTGGCGGCGAGCTCCCGTTCGATCAGGGGCCGGTGACCGGCATTCGCGACGATGATCGGGGCGAGGAAACCCGCCTCCGGGGTGACGCGATGCAGCGTGCGGGCGAACAGGGTCTGCGCGCCCAGGAACGGCGAGAACTGCTTCGGCAGGTCCTGTCGGGACAACGGCCAGAGGCGGGATCCGATGCCGCCGGAGAGGATGACGGGTCTGATGGACATGGTCTCGCGGGATCCAGTGCGGGCACGGGTGCGCCGCCGGCAGGCCGGCGCCGGCGGCCGCGCGGTGACCCTGTGATCCGCCCTCCGGCGGCGGTTGTCAATCGAAGGTCTTCAGCTCCCGCGCCGCCTGGCGATCGTAGCCGCGGCTCGCCTGCAGAAGCTGGGTGGTATAGGGATGGCTGGTGCGCCCCGCCATCAGGGCGTCGACCGCCATCTCCTCGACGATCCGCCCGCGGTTCATGACGATGAGCTGGTCGCACATCTGGCTGACCACGGCGAGATTGTGGGTCACCAGCACGTAGGTCAGGTCGCGGGCCCGCCGCAAGGCGTCCAGCAGGTTCAGGATTTCCGCCTGTACCGAGACGTCGAGCGACGAGGTCGGCTCGTCCAGCAGCAGGATCTTCGGCTCCAGGATCAGCGCCCGGGCGATGGCCACGCGCTGACGCTGGCCGCCGGAAATCTGGTGCGGATAGCGAAAGCGGAAGCTGCTATCGAGGCCGACCTCGCGCAGCGCCTTCTCGATCCGCTCCGCCCGGTCGCCGATGCCGTGGATAAGGAGCGGCTCGGCGAGCGTGGAGTCGATGGTGCGCTTGGGATGCAGCGAGCCGTAGGGGTCCTGGAAGACCATCTGCAGCAGCCGGTAGAAGGCGCGCCGGCCGATATGGGACCGGTCGTGCCCGTCTATCGTGACTTCCCCGGTCCACTCGCGGTTCAGGCCGCTCAGCGCCCGCAGGATGGTCGACTTGCCCGAGCCGCTTTCGCCGACGATGCCGAAGCAGCTGCCGGCCGGCACCGCGAAGTCGATCCCGCGCACCGCCTGCACGGCGTCCGCGCCATGGCCGAAGGTGATGGTCAGGCCGCGCGCCGAGATGATCGGCGGCGCGGCGCCGCCGGCGGTCATGCCTCCGCCCCCTCGTCGACGATCGTGGCGCCGGTCAGCCAGGCCGGGTCGCGGGTCAGCGTCGGCAGCCGCTCCTGCCTTGCCTCCACGCGGGGAAGAGCGTCGAGCAGGCCGCGGGTATAGGGGTGGCGCGCCTCGTGCAGCCGCGCGGCGCGGCAGATCTCGACCACCCGGCCGGCATACATGATCAGGATCCGGTCACAGAAGGAGGCGACGAGGTTCAGGTCGTGCGAGATGAAGATCAGCCCCATGCCCCGCTCGCTGACCAGGTCGTCGAGGATGCCGAGCACCTGCATCTGCACGGTGACGTCGAGCGCCGAGGTCGGCTCGTCGGCGATCATCAACCGCGGGTTGGAGACCAGCATCATGGCGATCATCGCGCGCTGCCCCATGCCGCCCGACAGCTCGTGCGGATAGGCCCGGTAGACCCGCTCGGGGTCGCGTATGCGCACCGCCTCCAGCATCTCGATGGCGCGCCGCCGGGCCGCACCCCGGGCGGCGGCGTGATGGATGCGGAAGGCCTCGGCGATCTGCTCGCCCACCCGCATCACCGGGTTGAGCGAGAATTTGGGGTCCTGCATGACCATGGTCAGCTGGTCGCCGCGCAGGGAGCGCTTCTGGCGCTCGGACATGGCGTTCAGGTCGCGTCCGTCGAAGACCAGGCGTCTTGCGGTCACCTCGCCGGGTGGCCGGATCAGCCCCATGATGGCGCGCCCGGTGGTCGACTTGCCGGAGCCCGACTCCCCGACGATACCCAGCTTCTCCCGCCCCAGGGTGAAGCTGACGCCGCGCACCGCCTCCACCCAGCCCTTGTGGCCGGGATAGCGTACCGAGAGGTCCTCCACCTCCAGCAGGGGCTGCGTGTCGGCCATCGCCTCAGCGCGCCTTGGGGTCGAGGACGTCGCGCAGCCCGTCGCCCAGCAGGTTGAAGCCGAGGCTGACCACGAAGATGGCGATGCCCGGCACCGTGGCGACCCACCACTGGTCGAGGATGAACTGCCTTCCGGTGGAGATCATCGCCCCCCATTCCGGCGCCGGCGGCTGGGCGCCGAGGCCGAGGAAGCCGAGGCCGGCGGCGGTCAGGATGATCCCGGCCATGTCCAGGGTCACCCGCACGATGATCGACGGCAGGCAGAGCGGCACGATGTGGTAGAGGATGATGCGGCCGCGTGAGGCCCCTTGCAGGCGCACCGCGGCGATGAAATCGGCCCGCCGGAAGGTCAGCGTTTCCGCCCGCGCCACGCGGGCATAGGCGGGCCAGGCGGTGATGGCGATGGCGATGACGGCGTTGTCGATCCCGGGGCCCAGCGCGGCGACGAAGGCGAGCGCCAGGATCAGCTTCGGGAAGGCCAGGAAGATGTCGGTGACGCGCATCAGCACGGTGTCGACGATACCGCCGAAATATCCGGCCACCGTGCCGACGATCAGGCCGACCGGCGCCGCGATGATTGCGGTCAGCACGACGATGTAGAGCGTGATGCGGGCACCGTGGAAGATGCGGCTCAGAATGTCGCGGCCGAGTTCGTCGGTGCCTGCGAGATGCGCCCAGCTCGGCGGCAGCAGGCGCTGGCCGAGATTCTGCGCGAACGGATCGTAGGGCGCGATCCACGGCGCGAAGGCCGCGAGCAGCGCCAGCAGCAGCACGATGCCGAGTCCGATCAGCGCCAGCCGGTTGCGAGCGAAGCTGCGCCAGCCGAGATAGAAGCGGCCGAGAAAGGCCTGGGTGGCGCTTCGCGGCACGTCGGCGAGCAGCCAATCGCGCCAGCCGCCGCGCGGCCCCCGGGGCGTCGTTGCCGGGCTGCCGGTCATGCCTGGCGCGCCCGCGGATCGACGACGCGGTAGAGCACGTCGGAGATCAGGTTGACGCCGACGAAGACCATGCCGACGACGATGGTGCCGCCCAGCACCGCGTTCATGTCGGCGGCCAGCAGCGCGTTGGTGATATAGAGGCCGAGCCCGCGCCAGGCGAACACCGTCTCGGTCAGCACCGATCCCTCCAGCAGGCTGGCATAGGAAAGCGCCACCACGGTGATCAGCGGCACGGCGATGTTGCCCAGCGCGTGGCGCCAGACGATGCGGCGCTCCGAAACACCCTTCACCCGCGCGGTTGTGACGTATTCCTGGCTCAGCTGCTCGATCATCAGGCTGCGCGTCATCCGGCTGATATAGGCGAGGCTGAAATAGCCGAGCAGCGTTGCCGGCAGCACCAGATGGCTGAGCGCGTTGCGGAAGACCTGCCAGTTGCCGGCGATGGCCGAATCGAGCAGCAGCACGCCGGTGATGTCGTCGACCATGCCGTCATAGATGAAATCGACGCGGCCCGGACCGGAGACCCAGCCGAGATTGGCGTAGAAGATCAGCAGGCCGACCAGGCCGAGCCAGAAGATCGGCACCGAGTAGCCGACGAGGCCGATCACGCGGACCACCTGGTCGGGCCAGCGGTTCTGATAGTAGGCGGCGGTGACGCCCATCGGCACGCCGAAGACGATGCCGATCAGGACCCCCAGCGTGGCCAGTTCCAGGGTCGCCGGGAAGACCCGGGCGATGTCCTCCATGACAGGGTTGGAGGTCAGCACGCTCTCGCCGAAATCGCCCTGCAGCACGTCGCCGACATAGATCAGGAACTGCTGCCAGATCGGCAGGTCGAGTCCGAGTTCCTGGTAGACCCGGTCGTAGACGCTCTGTGGCGCCCGGTCGCCGACCACCGCCAGCACCGGGTCGATGGGCACGATACGGCCGATCACGAAGGTGATGAACAGCAGGCCCAGAAAGGTGAAGGCGAGCGAGACGATCAGCCGGGAGACGGGCGCGCCCCACCGCCGCCAGACCGTAGGTCCGCCGACGGTGGTGGTCGCGACGACTCCCTTTTCCCCGTCACCCGCGGGGGACTGGGTCATGCACTAGCCCTTGCTGACGCCCGCGTACCAGGTGGTGTCCGAGGTCGGACCCATGCGGAAGCCCTCGACATGCGTGCGCACGGCCGCCGTGTCGATCTGCTGGAACATCATGACGAAGGGCGAGTCCGCCTGCCAGGCCTCGATCAGCTCGGCATAGCCGGCCGCGCGCGCCGCGCTGTCGGTCTCCAGCACGAGGTCGAGGGCCATCTGGCTCAGCTCCTCGTTCTGCCAGCTGTTGCGCCAGGCGAGCGGGTTCGACGCCGCGTCGGCGGAATTGTCCAGATTGACCACGAAGCTGTTGTTGGAGGCCGGATCGAAATAGTCGACCGCCCAGGTGCCGAGATAGATGTCGTGCTCCCGGGCCCGGTATACGCCGAGCGCGGTGCGCGCGTCGGAGGGCACGATCTCGAGGTTGATGTTGACCTCGGCCAGGGCCGCCTGGATCGCCTGGGCGGTGTCCATGCGCTCCTGCCGCGTGGCGACGTTGACCGTCAGGTCGAAGCCGTCGGCGTAGCCCGCCTCGGCCAGCAGCTCGCGCGCCCGCTCGGGGTCGTAGCTGTAGGGCTGGCTGTCGACGAAGCCGAAGATGCCCTGCGGCAGGAAGGTCTGGTTGACGATCCACTGGTCGCGCAGGAACGAGTTCACGATGTCCTCGTAGGGCACAAGATACTTCATCGCCTCGCGCACCCGCGGGTCGGCGAAATACTCGTTGGCGACGTTGAGGCCCAGATAGAGCTGGGTGGAGCGCGGCGCCTGCACGAGCTCGATGTCCGGGTTCTGGCGCAAGGGCTCCAGCTGGTCGGAGGACAGGTTGCGGGCGATGTCGACATCGCCCTGCTCCAGCAGCAGGCGCTGGGTGGAGCTCTCCGCCACATAGCGCCAGATCAGCCGCGACAGGATGGCGTCGCCCGCCCAGTAGCCCTCGTGCCGGCTCATCACGATCTGCTCGTTGGGCACCATGCGGTCGAGCACGAAGGCGCCCGAGCCCGCGGCGTTGGTGTCGAGCCAGCCATTGCCCCAGTCGCCGTCGGCCGCGTGGCTTTCCACGAGCTCGGCGTCGACGATCGAGAAGTTGGCGCCGGAGAGGACGGCCAGGACGTAGGACGGCGCGTAGCTGTCGCCCACCGTCATCTCGAAGGTGGTGTCGTCCACCGCCACCAGGGTCTCCTCCATGTTGGTCTCGTCGAAGCCGAGATCGCGGATCAGGAAGGAGGGGCCGAGGTCGAGGGCGACCAGCCGCTGGAACGAGTACGCCACGTCCTCGGCCGTCAGTTCGTTGCCGGACGCGAAGGTAACGTCGTCGCGCAGGTTGAAGGTGTAGGTCAGGCCGTCATCGGAGACGTCCCAGCTCTCCGCCAGCCAGGGCGAGACGTCGGCCGGGTTGTCGATGTTCGCGCGCACCAGGGTGTCGTAGACGTTGGCGGCCACCTCGAAGGTGGAGATCTCGTACATCTCCGCCGGATCGAGCGAGATGATGTCGTCGAAGCGCCAGGCCTGGACGAGCGTGTCGTCGGGAATCTGGGCCAGGGCGGCGGTCGAAAGGCAGGCGAGGCTCAGACCGAGCGCGGTCGAGCGGAGAAGCGTCGTCATTCCAAATGACTCCCTGATGGTATCGTTGGGCGCGGACCGGAAATGACGGTGGTCGACGCCGGGTCCGCTGAGACGAACACCGGTTGGGTTCGACCGTCAAGACGGTTTTGCAATCCCCTTTCAATTGTGCATTGTGCACCGGGTTCGGGCGGCTCGGTCCGGCCCACCTTCCATCATCCAGCAAGAGCTGTCCCCATGCCCGCGACCGCCATCGACCTGATCCACCGCCTGGTCGAGGAACGCCGGGAGGACGTCGTCGCGCTGACGCAGGACCTGGTCCGCATCCCCACCATCAACCCGCCGGGCGATGCCTACGTGCCCTGCGCGGAACTTCTGGGCGACCGGCTGAAGGCACGCGGATTCGAGGTGGAGTATGTCCGCGGCCATGACAGCCCCGGCGACACCGACGCCTATCCGCGCACCAACGTGATCGCACGCTGGGAGTCGGGCCGGCCGGGACCTTGCGTGCACTTCAACGGCCATATCGACGTCGTCGAGGTCGGCCCCGGCTGGACCACCGATCCCTTCGGTGGCGAGATCCGGGACGGCAAGGTCTTCGGGCGCGGCACCTGCGACATGAAGGGCGGCATCGCCGCCGCCGTGGTGGCGGCGGAGGCGCTGATCGCCTCGGGGCTGCCGCTCGCCGGCGCCATCGAGATCTCCGGCACGGTGGACGAGGAGACCGGCGGCTATGGCGGCGTCGCCTACCTCGCCGGGCGCGGCTATTTCTCCCGGCCGCGGGTCGACCACGTCATCATCCCCGAACCGCTCAACGTCGATCGCGTCTGCCTCGGCCACCGCGGCGTCTGGTGGGCCGAGGTCACCACCCATGGCCGCATTGCCCACGGCTCGATGCCGTTCCTCGGCGACAGCGCCATCCGCCACATGACGGCCTTCCTGGAAAAGCTGGAGCACGAGCTCTATCCGCGGCTCGAGCGGAAGACGACGGCGATGCCGGTGGTGCCGGCCGGCGCACGCCAGTCGACGCTCAACATCAATTCCCTGCATGGCGGCCTGGGCGAGGGTCACGCGGGCTTTCCCTCCGCCGTGGTGGCGCACAGCTGCCGTACCGTGCTCGACCGGCGCTACCTGATCGAGGAGAGCTATGACGAGGTGAAGGGCGAGATCGTCGGCCTGCTGGAGGACCTGAAGCGGCACCGCAACGACTTCCGCTACGACCTGAAGGAACTGTTCCACGTACCGCCGACCCTGACCTCGGCGGACCAGCCGGTGGTGCGGGCGCTGGCGCGGGAGATCGAGCGTCTGTTCGGCCGGCCGGCCGAGTTCATCTGCTCGCCCGGCACCTACGACCAGAAGCACGTGGTGCGCATCGGCAATCTCGAGGATTGCGTCGCCTACGGGCCCGGCATCCTCGACCTCGCCCACCAGCCGGACGAGTATGTCGGCATCGACGACCTTGTGCAGTCGACCAAGGTCATGGCCGTCGCCGCCCACCACCTGCTGACCGGCGCGGTCGAGTGAGCCCGGGGATCGCTCCCGCTATCCGCCCGGCGTGATCCATGCCTCCGACGCATCCGCGCTGACGCGCAGCAGCCGCGGCGCCATCGGACCGCCCCAGTCGGACTGCGCCAGCACGACGACCGGACAGTGCAGGTCATAGAGCATCGCCGCGACCAGCGCGCCGGTGGCGACGATGCCGTCGGCCTCGCCCAGCACGATGGCGGCGGGTGCGGTGCCGAGCCGGATCGCCTCGGCCAGTACCGAACTGCCGGAGGACGAGCCCCGCCCCTTGGCCAGGAAGACGACGCGTCCGGTCAGGCAGGCACCCCGGTCCGGGTGATGCCGGTCGGTCACACGTCCCGTCGCGGCGTCGAAGCCGCCCCAGAAGCTGAGCGGCTCGGCCAGCGCCAGCGGCGCGCCCGCGCCCCGGCCGGCGACCAGGGTCTGTGCGGTCATGCGCGCACGAAGCGCCCGGCCCGGGCGGAGGCGATGCAGTCGGCGAGCGAGCCGAAGGCGACATCGATGCCGAGATTGCCAGGTGCGTACCAGGCCCATTTGCCGGAATTGGTCATCATCGGCCCGGCGCTTTCGGCCATCACCGGGCCGAGATAGGTGCAGGTGTCCACGACGAGGGAAACACCACCTGAAGCGAGCTCTGAAAGCCAGCCTTTTTTCTCAATCCTGTCAACCACATCGCGACTCGTGTTGACGTAGATCGGCACCTTGGCGGGAGGCCCGGCGATCAAGCCGATCAATGTTGAAAACTCTGCTTCGGAATAGTGCGGCGTGCCGAGACTGACGGCCGTGATCGGCGTCCCGGTCGGCACCGAGGAGAGGCCGTCGACCGCGTCCGCCAGGTCGGCGGCGCTCACCGTCTCGCGCGCGACACCCTTCCGGCCGCCAAGCGCGGTTTCCAGATCCGGCGCCTCCGGCGTCAGCCCGACCGCGTGGAACAGGGCGACCGAGCCCGACGAGGCGGCGGCGGCGCCGAGCGCCTTCAGGTCCGCCTCGCTGAGATCGCCTGGCAGATTGGCGATGGCGGGAATGCGTCCGCCCGCCCGCCGGCCGACCACGATTCCGACGGCGACGGCGAGCAGGTCGCGATGCCAGCCGGTCGGCACCGCCGCGATGTCGAAGACGACGCCGGCACGGCGATTGCCGTCGAGATGCAGTCCGCTCGCCGGGGCCAGTCCGGTCAGCGCGCAGGCGAGATCGATGAAGTCGCCATAGCGCTCGGTGCGCGCGCCGATGACGGAGTTGGCGAAGACGATGGCGTTCGATTCGCCCCAGGCGATCTGCTCCCCGAAGCGGGGACGAAAGATGGTCTGGTAGGGCGCGCAGGTGAAGGTGGGCAGGCAGCCCAGCGCCTCGTGCGCGCGCATCAGCGCCTCGCCGTCGCGGCGCAGCGCCGGATCGCCGCGGAAATGCTCGGGATGGATCAGGTCGATGGAGCCGACATTCAGCGTCGTCGGCACCGCGACCCGGCCGTCGAGATCGACGAAGCGGCGCACGAAGTCAAGGCTGACCTGGCCGTGATGCAGGCAGCCGTCGATATGGGCGCCGGAAATGGCGAGCAGGCTGTCGGCGCCAACCGCTTCGGCATAGCGCGCCAGCAGCCCGAAGGCGAGCGCCGCCGCCTCGCCCCGGCCCCCGTCCCTCACCGCCTTCTGGGCGTCGTCGAGCCGCAATGTCATCGCCGCAGCGTCCGGCGCCGCCGCCGCCGCGTCAAGCGCGCTGGCCGAGCGTAAAGGGAGGTCGGAGGTCGAATTTCAGACAACAGATGCCCGTTACCATTCAACCATCTGAATCCAAACCATTTCCCTTGTCATCCCCGCGAAAGCGGGGATCCAGGGGTCCGGGCAACCTGCCACCCCGCCCTGGATCCCCGATCAAGTCGGGGATGACAAGAGATGCTCAAATCAATCCACTATCGAAAACGCGGTGGCGCTCCGGAATCCGCCGACCCAGCGCCTCAGCGCGTCGCCTCGGCGAGGTCGCGCAGACGCTCGTACTCCGCCCAGACGGCGGGATCTGACTCCAGCACGCCGGCCGCCACCTCGGCGAACAGAGCCTCCATCTCGGCCTGCTCCTCGGCGGAGAGCTCGAGGATCTGGCCGCCATTGTCGAGCCAGAGCTGGTTGGCGTTGGCGACGTTGTCGATGCCCCATTGCAGCACCGCCTCTTCCGCCGCGCGGCCGGCCTCCAGGATGGCCGTGCGCACCTCCTCGGGCTGGGCCTGGAACCAGTCCTCGTTGATGACGTTCAGCGACACCACCGTCGAGAAGTTGAGGTCGGTGACGTATTCCGCCACGTCCCAGTACTGGAAGGCGGTGAGGATGGGCATGCCGGCCAGCATGCCGTCCACCGCGCCGGACTGCAGCGCCGGCACCACCTCCGACAGCGCCAGCGGCAGGGCCGAGGCGCCGACCGCCGCCATCGGCTCCATCTGCAGGGGCGAGGCGAAGGTGCGGACCTTGAGCCCGTCGAAGTCGTCGAGCGTCTCCACCGGCGTGGTCGACAGGATCAGGATGGGCGAGTTGTAGATGGCGCCGATCACCCGGATGCCGCTGTCGAGCGCGAAGGTCTCCAGATGGTCGCGGTATTCGGGATCGTGGATCACCCGGGCGACGTGCTCGCCGTCGTCGAACAGGCCCGGCGCGTCGAAGACCTGGAAGCGCGGGTCGGTGCCGACCAGGAAGGAGGCCGGCGTGATGAAGCTCTCGATGGTGCCGAAGAGCACCCCCTCGACCATGCGCGGAATTGTGCCGAGCTGGCTCGCCGGATAGATCTCGACCGTGACCTGGTCGCCGACCCGGGCCGCCAGTTCCTCGGCGAAGACCTGCTGCCACTGGTGCTGCACGTCGTTGATGGTGGCGCTGGCCAGCCGCATGGTGGTCTGCGCCGGGGCGCTGAGGGTGGTGGCCGCGAGGATGGCCAGGGCGCTGGCGCCGGCGATGGCCGAACGCGTGAGCATGGTGGTCATGGTCTTTCCTCCTCCTTGGATGGATGCCTACAACAAGGCCGGGAGCGCCAGCGACAGCGCCGGCACATAGGTGATGATCAAGAGGCTGACGATCTGGATCGCCAGGAAGGGCAGGATGCCGCGCCAGATCGCGATGACGTCCTTGGTCATCACCGACTGGGCGACGAAGATGTTGAGGCCGAAGGGCGGCGTGAACATGCCGATCGACAGGTTGACGGTCATGATGATCCCGAAATGCACCGGGTCGATGCCGAGATGGCCGATCACCGGGATCAGGATCGGGGTCAGCACCAGGATCGCCGAGGTGGGGTCGAGAAAGCAGCCGAGCAGCAGCAGGAAGACGTTGATGGCGATAAGGAATTCCGCCGGCCCGAGGCCGAGATCGGCGATCCAGGCGACCAGCCCCTGCGGTACGCCCTGGATCGTCAGCAGATAGGAGAAGACCCCGGCCGCGGCGACGATGACCAGCACCTGGGCGGTCAGGTAGACGCTCTCCACGGCGGTCGCCACGATGTCGCGCCAGCCCAGGCTGCGGTAGAGGAAGCGGCCGACCAGCATGGCGTAGAGGCAGGCCACGCCGCCGGCCTCGGTGGGCGAGAACCAGCCGGCATAGATGCCGATGAGGATCACCGCCGGCATCAGCAGCGCGGCCCAGGCCTGCCGGCTGGCGGCGACGAAGCGGCCGAACTCGAAGCCGGCACGTCGGGGCACGCCGCGCAGATTGGCCCACAGCACGATGTAGCCCGCCATCATGCCGGCGATCAGCAGACCCGGCAGCAGGCCGGCCTGGAACAGGCGCGGGATCGACTGTTCCGCGCTGGCCCCGTAGAGGATCATGGCGATCGACGGCGGCACGACGATGGCGATCGAGCCCGACGAGGTGATCAGGCCGGCGGCGAAGCGGGTGGAGTAGCCCGACTGCAGCAGGCTGGGATAGAGCGTGCGGCCGATCGCGGCGACCGTCGCCGGGCTGGAGCCGGAAATCGCGCCCATCAGCGTCGCCGTGCCCACCGTGGCGACCCCCAGCGAGCCCCGGACATGGCCAGTCAGCGACAGCACCCAGGCGACCAGGCGCTCGGCGATGCCGCTGCGGCCCATCAGCTCGCCCGCGAAGATGAAGAACGGCACGGCCAGCAGGGCGTACTGGTCCACCCCGCCGAACATCACCTGGTGCAGGGTCAGCGGCGGCAGCGTGGTGAAGACGAGCAGCGTTACCGTCGCCGCGGCCAGCAGCACCGCGAAGACCGGCACGCCGAAAAGGAACAGCACCACCGGCAGGGCAAGCAGCGTCCAGGTCATCGCGCCTGCCCGTCCGGCGCCGGCGCCATCAGCCCCGGCGCGGCGAAGCACGCCAGCCGCACCAGTCCGCGCAGCCCCGCCAGCAGCGAGGTCAGCGCCATGCCGACCAGGACGGCGGCGTGCGGCACCGCCATGGGGATGCCGGCGGCCATGCTGACCTGGCCGAGCCGGGCCAGACGATCGACGAAACCGAAGGACTGCAGGGCGACATAGCCCGCCAGCACGGCCAGCCCGATGTCGAGCAGCCCTGACCGAAGGGCGCCCCAGCGGCCGCGGAAAAGCCGCGCCGCCAGGTCGAATCCCAGATGGCGATCCGTCCGGGTGACCAGCACCAGGCCGATGAAGACGATCCAGACCATGGAGAAGACGAGGATCTCGTCCGACCCGTCGATCGCCCGGCCGAACAGGTAGCGGCCCGCCGCGTTGGCGACGTTGAGCAGCACCATGGCGATCAGCAGCAGGCCCAGGAGGCCGGCGACGAGGCGCTCGGTCACACCGAGGACGCGGCCAACTGGTGTGCCGGCTCCCCTGGACAAGGCCCGGTCGCTCCTAGCCGCCGGTGGCCTTCCGGAAGGCCGGCCGCTCCCGGATCGCTCCGATCCAGCGGTCGACATTCGGGATCGCCGGCAGGTCGATTGGGAAGTTGACGCAGCGGTGCACGATGGGCGCCAGGGCGACATCGGCCAGGCTCATGGCCTCGCCGGCCACCCAGTCGCGGCCGGCCAGCGCGCCGTCGAGGATCGTTAGCGCCCCCGCCACCTCCTTGGCCATGTCGCCGAAGGTGGCGGCACGGTCCTCCGGTGCGTTCTTGGAGTCCTTGAACACGGCGACATAGGCCGTGTTGAGGGTGGCCAGAAGCCAGTCCATCCAGCGTTCGACCTGGCTGCGCTCGCCGAGGTCGCTGGGATAGAGCTCGCTGCCGGATTTGGAAGCGAGGTAGCGCAGGATGGTGTTGGACTCCCAGATCACCAGGTCGCCGTCGATCAGCGTCGGCACCTTGGCGTTGGGGTTGAGGGCGAGATAGTCGGCCGTCTGGGTGTTGTTGAACTGGCGGCCATAGTCCTCGCGCTGGTAGTCGATGCCCAGTTCCTCCAGCAGGAACAGGACCTTCTGGACATTGCCGGACGTGCTGCGGCCCAACAGGCGGATCATGGAAGTGCTCCTTCAGGCGTCGTTTGGGAGGTACCGCTCACAGCGGCTTGTAGGCGATGGCGTCCATCTCGATCTTGCACTCGATCGCCGCACGCGCCTCGACCGTCGTTCGGGCGAGCATCGCCTCGGGGAAATATTCCGCGAAAACACGGTTGTAGCGACCGAAGTTGCGAGGGTCTTCGAGGTAGACGGTCACCTTCACCACGTCCTCGAGGTCGGCACCGGCCGCCTGCAGCACGCGGCGCACCGACTCGATGGTCCAGCGCGTCTCCTCCTCGATATTGCCGACGCACATGTTGCCCTTCTCGTCCTTGGCGACCTGGCCGGAGACGAAGATGAAGTCGCCGGCCCGCACGCCCGGATGGAACGGCAGGTTGGGATTGCGCTTGCCGATCGGCTGGATGCCGGCCTTCGCCCTGGCGGCTGGCGCCGGCTTCGGTGCCGCTGCCGCCCTGGGCGACGCCTTCGGCGCGTCCTTTGCCGCAGCCTTCGCCCTCGGTGCCTTGGCCTTGGTGGCCTTGGCCTTGGTGGCCTTGGCCTTGGGGGCCTTCGCCTTCGTGTCCGCCTTCGCCATTCGTCGTGCCTCCTGCCCTCGTGCTGGTCCCGGTCACATGACCGTGGTTTCGATGATGTCGACCCCGTTGATCCGGTCGATCAGGTAGATGAGCCCCCGGCTGTCGATCGTCACGTCGTTGGAGGACGAGCGCTGCTCGCCGGCCGGCGGGTCGGGCATATAGTAGCCCACTTCCCGGGGCGCGTAGGGATCGGCGATGTCGACCAGGCGCAGGCCCTGGGCGAACCAGGCGAAGGGCAGCACGGTGCCCGAGAAGCGCTCGGAGGGCTGGTGGCAGCCGGTCATCGGCGGTTGCGGGCTGCCATCCCGGTCGAGACCCGGCACCTGGAAGGTTGAGATCGGGATCGGCAGGCGCTCCTCGGTGATGTCGTAGATCCAGGTGAAGGCCGGCGCCGACGGCCACAGCTTGGCCACGTCCTCGTCCGCCACCACCATGATCTTCCGGCCCTTCAGCGGCGCCGGCATCGGCAGGCAGGTATGGGTCGGGTGCGGGAAGGCCGGGCTGGTGTTGAGCTGGGAGACCAGCTTCGGCTTCGCCATGTCCTCGATGTCGAGGATGAAGAGGCCGTGATGCCAGTAGCTGACATAGAGCCGGTTTCCCATGCGCAGCGGGTGGTGGCAGCGCGGCGGCACCCAGTTGTCCCAGGGATAGCTTTCGCCGCCCGCCTTCCACTGGCCGGGGATCCACCAGCGCCCGACCTCCTCCGGCTTCTCCGGGTCCTTCAGGTCGAGGATCATCATGATGTTGCCGACATAGCCCTCGGCGGTCGGCGAGATGTAGGCGTAGCGGCCGTCGAAGTCGTAGCGGTGCACGCCGCGACCGGCGGTCCGCCACTTGTGGATCTCGCGCGGGTTCGCGGGATCGGAGACGTCGTAGATGCCGAGCCCGCCGCCGAATCCGGGGTCGCCGTCCTGCCCCAGCTTCTCATGATTGACGATCATGATGTCGCCGGCGACCCGCACCTTGTGCGAATGCCAGCCCTCGGGCATCTCGATGCGGGACAGCACCTTCGGGTTCGCCGGGTCGGCCACGTCGACGATCGTGGTGCCGGAGGGCTGGCGCATATGGCCGATGAAGAGGGTGGTCCCCTCGACCCAGACCTGGCCGCCGCCCGCACAGTCGATATGCCCGACGAGCCGGGTGTTCAGGGCTTCCGCCATTCGATCTCTTTTCCTTCCAGCCGGACGCCGCATGCCGCCCGCATTGGCGGGGCGCCGGGTTGACGTGAGGGGAATGTCGGCAGTGCGGGCCGGGCCCGGCGCGCGCGAGACGGAGCGCCGGTCCCGGCTCCGGAACGGTGCTAACGCTGCAGGGCCTTGCGCACGGCCACCAGCTTCTTCGCCCGCTCGGCGCGCAGCGCCCCGATCTGGTCGGGCGTGTAGGAGAACATCCCCTCCCCCGACTTGATGCCGAGCTTGCCCGCCGCGATCCGCGAGGTGATCATCTCCGGCATGTCGGCGCGGTTGCAGAGATCGGCGTTCAGATAGCTGCCCACGGCGTTGTAGATGTCGAGCCCGGCCATATCGAGAAGCGCCATCGGGCCGATCACGGCGATCTTGTAGGCGATGCCCCAGGAGACGCAGGTGTCCAGGCCCTCGGCGTCGATGACGCCCTTGTCGACCAGGTCCACCGCCTCGCGCAGCAGGGCGTAGAGGACGCGGTTCTCCACGAAGCCGGGCACGTCCTTCTTCACGATGACCGGCAGCAGGTTCAGGCCCTTCACGGTCTCGACCATCCAGTCGACCGTCTTCTTCTCGGTCTTCGCGCCGGCGATGACCTCGATCATCGGAATGATGTGCGGCGGGTTCGACCAGTGCATCCCGACCACGCGGCCGGGGTTGGAGACCCCCTCCTGCAGCTTGCCGATCGGGATGCCGGAGGTGTTGGAGGCGAGGATGCAGTCGGAGCCGACCAGCTTGTCGATCTCGGCGAAGACGCCGGCCTTGATCTCCAGCTTCTCCGGCACCGTCTCGACCACCAGGTCGACGCCGTCGACGGCCTCCTTCAGATCGCCGTGGTAGCTGATGTCATCGGCCGTGCCCTTGGCCGGGGTCTCCAGCGCGTCGAGCACGCCGATCGCCATCTTCACCATGTCTGGCGCACCCTTCAGCGCCGTCTCGCTGGTGTCGTAGACCCTCACCTTCATGCCGCCGCGCGCGAGCGTTGCGGCGATACCGGGACCCATCGTGCCGAGGCCGATGACTGCTGCGACCGTCATATACTGCTCTCCTTCTCATCCCGACCCCGCGCCGTCAGTACGCCGGTCGCGGGGCGCTTCATCACATTCTTGTCTGGCGGCGGACCCGTCTGACAGCAGACCCGGGCCCGCCCGGTCGCCGGCCTAGAGCAGGCGTTCCACCTCGCCGTCCGGACGTCGTCCCCACTTCTTGTGGAAGCCCAGCGCCCGCAGCGCCGGCTCGTCGCTGGCCACGAACAGCACCGCCGGCTCGCTCTCCGACGCATTGACGTGCTGGCACCACTGGCCGCCAGGCACCGCCAGCGTGTCGAAAGGCGCCCAGTCGAAGCGCTGGTCGTCGATGATCGAATAGCCCCGGCCCTCGAACGGCGCCACCAGCAGGCTGGCGGTCTGCTTCATGGGCTGGGTCTTCTCTCCCGGCCGCAGCATCTGCGCGAAGAAGGTGATGGTCTTGTAGACAGGCAGGCCGTTGGTCGGGTCGACATACTCCACCAGCAGCGCCTCGTAGGGATTGCCGTCCCAGTCACGGTGCTTCTCCAGCATCTCGCGCATCGGCTCCCAGCGGTAGACATACATCGGCGAGGCCTCGCCGGTGCCGCGGTCGTGAGCCACGAAGCGCGGCATGTAGCCGCCGGTGCCGTAGATGCGCTGGGAGTAGTCGGTGGGGAAGCGCGCGCTCTGCTTCTTGGCGGCGACCAGCCTGCCCTCCTTCTCCTCCTTGTAGTCGTGCTCGAAGTAGATCGCGTTCAGCACCTCGACCAGCGGCAGGTCGAGGACCGAGAGGTTCACCGCCGGCTCGTCCCCGACATTGCCGTGGTTGTGCCAGGTGTCGTGCGGTGTGAGCACCAGGTCGCCCGGACCGAAGGTGATGTCCTCGCCCTCCACGCCGGTGAAGTTCTGGTTGCCCGTCAGCCCGAAGCGGATGGCGTTCGGCGAATGCCGATGCGGCGGCATCACCTCGTTGGGGTCGTTCAGCCGGTAGGCGGTGTACATCGTCGTCACCGTCGCCTTGGTGGGCGACAGGCCGGGATTGACCAGGATCAGCGAGCGGCGCTCGCTGTCGTCCATCGAGACGAGTTCGGCCGAGCGGTAGAGCAGCGGCTCGATATCCTTCTCGTAGCTCCACAGGAACGGCGCCGCCGCGCGGCCCTTCATCAGCTGCTTGATCTCGTCATGGGCGACGTCCGTGGTGGTCGCCCAGAACGGAAACATGTTCTTCGAGAACACCTCGTCGTAGAGCGCCGATAGCTGGGCTTCCTTGTTGCTCAGCGACGGTCTTGCGGTATCGTCGGCCATTGGTTTCGCGTCCTCCTCGAGACCGGCTGCTGCCGGCCGCAATGCGATGGTGCCACTCTTCCCGGACAGGCGGTCGGCGAACCGTACGCAGCCTTAGTGATCTTGTCAAATTATGAGACATCTTTCTCACATTATGATAGCAATGTCCCGTCGCCCTGAGTATGGTGTCGGTCGCGCCGGCCTCCGGCATCGGCATGGTCGCCGCTGATCCGGGCGCGAACGGACGCTGACCGTGGAGCCGGGCCATGACGCCCAGCAAGAGACGCCCAGCAAGAAGCGTCTGGCTCCCCGGCGGAAAGCAGGGCCGGCAGCGGCCGACCGGCCATGGAGGGTGTTTTGCCGAAACAGACGAAGACCACCTCGGGGACGGGTAGCTCGCGCAAGGTCCTGAAGCTGCTGATGAGTTTCGACGAGCGGCGGTCCTCCGCGACGGCGGACGAGCTGGCCCGTTCGGCGGAGGTGCCGCTGTCGACCGCCTATCGCTACATCTCGCTCCTGCGCGAGGTCGGACTGCTGGAGGAAGGCAAGGCCAACACCTTCGTCGTCTCGCCGAAGATCCTGCCGCTGGCGCGCGCCGCGCTGGCGGCCCACCCGCTGCTGGACCTCGCCACGCCGGTGCTCAAGGACATCACCGAGAGCTGCGGCGAAACCAGCCTGCTGCTGCGCCGCGTGTCGCAGAGCGCCGTCTGCGTCGCCCGCTGGGAAAGCAGCCACCCCGTCCGCCTGTCCTTCGACGTCGGACGGCCGATGCCGCTGCACCGGGGGGCGGCCGCCAAGGTGCTGCTCTCCTCCCTGCCGGAGGATGAGCGGGCGCTCTACTACCGCACCCTCAGCCGCGACGAGCTGGGCGACCGGGATGGCCTCGAGGCCGAGATCCGCTCGATCCGCGAGAATGGCTGGACGGTCAGCCATGGCGAGGTCGACCAGGGCATCTGGGCCGCCGCCGCCGCGGTCACCGACGGGCGCGAGGTGATCGCCGCGCTGACCGCCGCCGGGCTCGCCCACAATATCGACGAGCGGCGGCGCTCCCAGATCCTCGCCGCCGTTAAGGAGGGTGCGGCGACGATCAGCCGCCATGCCACGGCGCTCCGGGTATGACGATCCGCCGCCTGACATGGCCGGCCGTCCTGGCCCTCGCCAGCGGCGTCGGCGCGGCCGCCGCCCAGCACACCCCCCTGCCCGAGCCGGAGGACGGCTGGTCGGTGGTGCGGCTGACGGTCGAGAACGCCATCGATCCCGCCGACGCGCTCGCCTGCCAGGTCATCCTGGCGCACTGGTTCGAGATCGGCATCGGGCCGATCCCGCCGGGCGATACCGCGACGCTCGACCTGCTGGTGCGCCCGCGATCCGGCGAGGTGGCGGTCCTCAACACGCCGGGCGACCGCATGCGGGTCGAGCGCATCGCCTGCGGACCGGCCGAGGCGCCGCGAGCGGATTGGCGGGAACCGCCGCTCGACGATCTGCGCCGGCGTACCGAGCCGACCGCCCTCATCTGCGCGGGCGACGTCGACTGCCGCTTCACGCCCTGATCGACAGCCGGTAAATTCACCACAGGAAAGCGGGGAAATTCCGATAGTGGCGGCGGCGGCGCCGGCGAAATCATATTGCATCGCCCTGCCCCTGCCATTACGGTATTTTCAGAAAACGCTAATGCGTTTTCATATGGTGATAAACGCAATCCAATGCGCGAGACCGTCCCTGTCGGACGGGCCCCGCGCGGACAGGAGGGTTGAGACAATGGGGACTGTTTGGACAAGGCCGCTTCGTAACGCTCTGCTCGCCGGCGCCGGCATCGTCGCGCTGGGTGTGGGCGGCGCCGCCGCGCAGGTCGAATCCATCGCCGTGCTGACGCCCGAGCAGGGGACGGACTACGGCTGGAACCAGCAGGGCGTGGACGCCGCGCGGACCGTGGCGGAGAACATGGGCCTCGAATTCATCGCCGCCGAGGGCCTCGGCTATGGCGACATTCGTCCGACCCTGCGCGAACTCGCCGCCGAGGGCGTCGACCTGATGATCGCGCATGCCAGCGGCTACAACACGGCCGCGCCGGAGATCGCCCAGGAGACCGGTGTGCCGGTGGCCATCGTCGACACGCCCGAGGCCGTCGAGGCGGGCCTGATCGCCGACTATACGCTGTCCGGGCATGAGGGCGCCTACCTCGCCGGCGCCATGGCGGCGATGATGAGCCGCACGGGCACGCTGGGCATCGTCGTCTCGGGCGAGCCGCCGTCCTGGAACAGCCAGTCGGCCGGCTTCGCGCTCGGCGCCCGCGACACGGACGAGGACGTGGAACTGATCTACGCGGTGATCGGCCCGGCCGCCTATGCCGATGCCGCCGGCGGCCGCCGGGTCACCGAATCGGTGATCGCGGCGGGTGCCGACATCGTCTTCGGCCAGGGCAACGGCTCCACCTTCGGCATGCTGCAGGCGGTCGAGACGACGCCGGCGGTCGATGGCGAGCAGGCCTGGTTCATCGACGTGATCGGCGACAAGAGCGAGATCGACACCGGCTACCTGCTCTCCTCGGTCGTCTGGGACCTGGTGCCGGTCTACAGCGCCATGGTCGAGGACCTGAACGACGGCACCTTCGGCACCGTGGGCTACGCGATCGGTCTGGCCGACGACTCCGTGCGGCTGCTGCAGACCGAATATATCCCCGAGGATGTCTGGAACTCGGTCATGGAGATGCGCGAGCAGATCGTCTCCGGCGAGATCGAGGTGCCGGCGATCTTCGACGCGCAGGAGGTGCGCGCGCTGATGACCTCGGTCGAGGCGAACGAATAGGCGCATACCCGCCGAACGGCGGACCGGCGCCGACCGACCGGCGGCGGGGCGTGGCCATGCGGCTCGCCCCGTCCGGCGGTCACCGGCATCCCGCGAGACCATCCCTTCCCGCCCGGCGACCGGCGTGCAATGCCGGCGCGAGGGCGTAGAATGGCGTGGGTCGATCTGTCCGATCGGCCCGGCCGCTTCATTCGCGCACCCTGACGAGATGACCGACCAAGTGCCGTCCACCGCGCCGCCACACCGTTCCGGGGATCAGGCCCCCCTGCTCTCGCTCGACGGGGTCACCAAGCGGTTCCCCGGCGTCGTGGCGAACGACGCTGTCAGCCTCGACGTCTATCCGGGCGAGGTGCACGCGCTGCTGGGCGAGAACGGCGCCGGCAAGTCGACGCTGATCTCCCTGCTCTCGGGGATGCAGCAGCCCGATGCCGGTCGCATCCGCGTGCATGGCGAGGAGACGCCGATCCGCAGCCCGCGCCACGCGCTCGAACTCGGCATCGGCACGGTCTACCAGCACCCGACGCTGGTGCCGACGCTGACGGTGCTGGAGAACCTCATGCTGGGCAGCCCGTGGACGAGGCGCATGGACGTGGCGGCCACCCGCGCGCGCTTCGGCGAGCTTTGCCGCACCCTGGGCGTCGACCTTCCCGGCGACGCCGTCCTCGGCACGCTGTCACTCGGCCAGCAGCAATATGTCGAGATCATCAAGGCACTGTGGCGCGGCGAACGGATCCTCATTCTCGACGAGGCGACGTCGATGCTCACGCCCAGGGGCGTGGAGGATCTGGGCCGCGTCATCGCCCGGCTGCGCGAGGCCGGCATGGCCATCCTCTTCATCACCCACAAGCTGACGGAGGCGGTCGCGTTCGGCGACCGCGTCTCGGTCCTCAAGCTCGGCCGCAAGGTCGGCGCCATCGCGCCCGAGGAACTCCGCACCCTCGACCATGACGCCGCGGTCGAACGCATCGTCGACCTGATGTTCGGCAGCCGGACGGAGGCCGACATGGGCCGGCCGCGCCATCAGCGCGACATCGATGTCGGCCGGCATCCCGTGGTCATCGAGGTGGAGGACCTGTCGACCCATGCCTCGGCGACGGAAACCGGCGTCAGCGCCGTAACCTTCGCGGTGCATGCGGGCGAGGTCTTCGGCATCGCCGGCGTCGACGGCAATGGCCAGAAGCAGCTTGCCGAGGCCCTGGCCGGCCAGCGGCCGGTCAGTGGCGGCGCGATCCGGCTGGAAGGCCGTGCGATCGAATGGCTCAGCGTGCCGCAGCGCCAGCGCGCCGGCCTGCGCTACGTCACCGACGACCGGCTGGGCGAGGGCACGGTGTCGAGCTTCCCGGTCAGTGTGAACCTGCTGCTGAAGCGCATCGGTGAGCGGCCGTTCTGGAGGCGCGGCGTCATCCAGCATCGCGAGGTCGACGCCCATGCCCGGCGTCTGATCGAACGCCACGACGTGCGCACGCCGGGTCCGCAGACGGCGGTCGGCCGGCTGTCCGGCGGCAACATCCAGAAGGCCCTGCTGGCGCGCGAACTCGACAACCAGCCGCTGGCCGTCGTCTACAACAAGCCGACCTACGGGCTCGACGTGAACAACATCCAGCTGGCCCGCCGCGCCATCCGCGAGCGCGCCGACCAGGGCGTCGCGACCATCCTGATCTCCACCGACCTGGACGAGATCCTGTCGCTGTCGGACCGCATCGGCGTGATGCTGGGCGGCCGGCTGGTCGGCATCGTGGAGAATGACGAGCAGGCCCAGCGCCGGGTCGGCGAGCTGATGATCGGCGCCAGGGAGGCCGCGGCGTGAGCAGCGATTACCGTCCGTCCGTCGTGGAGGCGACCCTTGGCCGCTGACGGTGGCACCGCCGATGGCGCGGCGCCGCTCGGCCGGGGCGAAACGCCCGACTGGCTGGTGCGCACCGTCACCGCGCTGATCCCCGTGATCGCGGCCCTGGTGGCCGGTGCCGTCGTCCTCCTGCTGATGGGGCGCGATCCGATCGCCTTCTACGTCAATGTGATGAACCGCGGCCTGTTCAGCTGGCTCGGGCTGCAGGAGACGATCACGCGCTGCGCCCCGCTGCTGCTGCTGGGCGCCAGCCTGATCGTCGCATTCCGGGCGGGACTGTGGAACCTCGGCGTCGACGGCCAGTTCCTGCTGGCCGCCGTGATCGCCGCCGCCCTGGCGCCGGTGCTTGTCACCGTGCTGCCGGTCTGGGCGACGCTGACCGCGACCATGGCCGTCGCCTTCGCCGTCGGCGCGGCCTGGTCGCTGATCCCGGCGCTGCTCAAGGCCTATCACGGCGTCAACGAGATCGTCACGACGCTGATGATGAGTTTCCTTGGCATCAGCTTCGCCAACGTGCTGATCAAGATCCCCTTCAACGATCCCGAGACCACGGTTCCCCAGACGCTCACCCTGGCGACCGACGACCGACTGCCACGACTGTTCGGCACGACGATCAACCTCGGCATCGTCATCGCCGTCGTCGCCATCCTCCTGGTCCACTGGGTGATGACGCGCACCGCCTTCGGCCTGCGGCTGCAGGTCGTGGGTGCGAGCCCCCGCGCGGCCATCCACGCCGGCCTCTCGGTGCCCCGGCTGACCCTGCTGACCTTCGGCCTCAGCGCCGGCCTGGCGGGGCTGGCGGGCGCGGTGGAGATCCTCGGCGTCTGGGGCAATGTGCGGGCGGACTGGGACCCGGCCTACGGCCTCACCATCATCCCGCTGGTCTTCCTCGCCCGCTTCAACGGGCCGGCGGTGATCGGCTTCACCTTCTTCTTCGCCATCCTGTCGATCGGCGGGGAGTCCGCCTCGCGGCGCGCCGACCTGCCGAACTACTTCATCCTGGTGCTGGTCGCCCTGATCCTGATCTTCATGGCGCTGACCGAGTGGCTGGGCCATCGCCGCGCCATGGCGCGCAAGGCGTGACGGAGGGCTGACCCGGATGGACGCGCTGCTCTCCGCCCCCTTCCTCACCGCGCTGATCGCCGGTGCCGTCGCCGCCGGCATCCCGCTGCTGCTCGCCGGCCTTGGCGAGCAGGTCTCGGAGAAGGCGGGCGTGCTCAATATCGGCATCGAGGGCATGATGCTGATGGGCGCCTATCTCGGCTTCGTCGGCGCCTGGTGGACCGGTTCGCTGTGGATCGGCTTCCTCTTCGGGGCGGCGGGTGGCCTGATGCCGGCGCTGCTGATGGCGCTCTTCTGCGTCCGCCTGGGCCTCAACCAGATCGTCATCGGCATCGCCCTGACGCTGGGCGCGGACGGCATCACCGCGCTCTTGCACCACGTGCAGTTCAGCCGCACCTATCCGCGCCTGCCGCGCGTCGACACCCTGGCCATCCCCGGCCTGTCGGACATCCCGGTCGTCGGCGACGCCCTGTTCAACCGGCACCCCATGGTCTACCTGGCGGTGATCGCCGTGCCGGTGATCGCCTGGGTGTTCCGGCGCAGCCATGTCGGGCTCAACCTGCAGGCGGCCGGCGACAAGCCCGCGGCGCTCGACGCGGCCGGCGTCAGCGTCGTCTCGACGCGACTCTGGGCGGTGCTGTTCACCGGCGTCATGGCCGGCATGGGCGGCGCGTACATGTCGACCATCGGGGCCGGCATCTTCATCCCCTTCATGACCGGCGGCGCCGGCTTCATCGCCATCGTGCTCGCCATGCTGGCGCGCGGCCGGCCGAGCTGGGTGCTGATCGGCGCGCTGATCTTCGGCGGCAGCCTGTCGCTGACGACGGCGCTGCAGGTCGGCGGCGTCAACGTGCCGACCGACGTGGTGCAGATGCTGCCCTTCGCCATGGTCATGCTGGTGCTGGTGATCTTCGGGCGCCGCGCCGCCCTGCCGGCCGCGCTCGGCCTCGCCTATGTGCGCGGCCAGCGTTGAGGACGGACCGGCCGGTGCTAGAGTTGGAATCGCGAACCAAGGGAGGCGTATGACATGTCTGAGACCAAGGTCTTCATCCTCGACGGCGGCAGCCTCGTCATCGACGGGTTCCACGTCTACTGGAACCGCGGGCCGGCCGGCGAGGTGCGCTTCCCGGTCTACAGCGTGCTGATCGACCACGCCGACGGGCTCTACCTCTTCGACACCGGCTTCGACTACGACCACGTGATGGCCGTGCTGCCGTTCGAGAAGCCGCAGCAGACCAAGGAGCAGACGATCGAGGGGGCGATCCGCAAGGCCGGCTACGAGCCCAAGGACATCAACTACGTCATCAACTCCCACTACCATTTCGACCATTGCGGCGGGAACAAGCACCTGAAGGAGGCCTGCACTGTCTGCCACGCCTCGGAGTTCGGCCAGTGCAAGTGCCCGGCCCCGTTCGAACTGCTCGGCTATTCCGACATGACCTTCCACCCGGACATGCTGCGCGCCCAGCTGAAGCGCCAGGGCAAGGAGGTGCCGCTCGACCCCGAGATGGAGATGTGGACGCCGAAGGTCGAGCTGATGACCGGCCAGCAGGAGATCGCCAAGGGCCTGCACCTGATCGAGACGCCCGGCCACACGGCCGGCCACTACAGCCTGCTGATCGAGCTCGCCAACCGGCGGCCGATGCTGTTCACCGCGGATGCCGCCTACACCCGCAAGGGCTTCGATGAGGAGATCATCGCCAGCTTCCACCTCGATCCGGTGGCGGCCGTCAACTCGATCAAGAAGCTGAAGGACGTGGCGCTGAAGCACGACGCCGAGGTCTTCGTCAGCCACGATCTGGAGCAGTTCGGCACCTACACGCTGGCCCCGGCCTACTACAGCTAGGCCGGATGGACGGCAGCGCACCATCGCGAGCGTGGCGGGGCCCCGCCAACACGGCCCGGCGCCGGTGCTGACGCCGGCCTGCGGTCCGCGATGACCGTCAGCGTGCCCGGCGGGCCGCATGTCGGCATTATCGGCGCCGGCATCCAGGGCATCTGCGCCGCGCTCGCGCTCGCCGACCGGGGGGCGCGGGTGACCGTGCTGGAACGGGCGGACCGGCCGATGACCGGGGCCAGCCTGTGGAACGAAGGCAAGCTGCATCTGGGCCTGGTCTACGGCAAGGACACCAGCCAGCGCACCATCGTCGCCATGGCGCGCGCCGCCCTCGCCTTCATGCCCTTCCTCACCCGCTATATCGACCAGGCGCGGTTCGACGCCATGCTGTCGGGGCCCTTGTTCTACGGCGTGCACCGCGACAGCATGCTCGACCCGTCGGCGGTAGCCACCCATTTCGGGGCCTGTCGGCGCATCTTCCGCGAGGTTGTGCGGCAGACCGGCTGGCGCTATCCGCTACTCGATGACGACCTGCCGATCGAACCGCTCGCTCCGGCGGAGGCCGACTTGGTCTTCGACCCCGGCCAGGTCCGCACTGCCTTCCGCACGGGCGAGCGCTCGATCAACCCGCACCGGCTGGCGGAGGCTCTCGCCAGTGTCGCCGCTGGACACCCCCGGATCGCCTTCCACTTCGGCACACGGGTCGACACGGTCGAACTCGGCAGCGATGGCCGTCCGCTGGTCCGGATCGCCGACGACGGGCCATCGGAGGCCTTCGACCATCTGGTCAACGCCGCTTGGGAAGACCGGTTGCGCCTCGACGCGAGCCTGGGTCTCGAGCCGCCCCGGCCGTGGATTCACCGCTACAAGGTCGGCATCCGCGGCCACTGGCACGGGGCAGATGACCTGCCGTCGGCGACCCTGGTTCTCGGCCCCTTTGGCGATGTCGTGAATTTCGGCGGTGGTGAGGTCTACCTCTCCTGGTACCCGGCCTGCATGCTGGCGAGGTCGGAAGCCATCGCCCCCGGCTGGCTGGACGCCCCGCCCCTGCCCGTCGATCCGGCCTGCATCGTCTGCGCGACCCGGCGCGCGCTCGCCGCCATCGTGCCCCGACTTGAAGCGCTGCGGCCCGACGGCGCGCTGACGGTCGGCGGTGGTGCCATCTTCGCCTGGGGGTCGAGCGATATCGACGACCCGGCCAGCCGCCTCCACACCCGACACGACACCGGGGTCGAAAGCCACGGCCGCTACCACACGGTCAACACCGGCAAGTACACCATGGGACCACTGAACGCGCTCGACCTGGTGGCGCGGATCCTCGGCGCCCGCGCCCAGGTCGCCGCCGGATGACCGCGCCGCGGGTCAGCATCCTGATCCCGGCCTATCGGGCGGAGGCCTTTCTCGACCGGACCTTGCGGTCGGTGCGAAGCCAGACGGTCGATGACTACCGGGTAATCCTCTCGATCGACGATGCGGACGCGGGGACTGTCGCGGCCGCCGAAGCCTTCGCCGACGATCCGCGCCTCACCATAATCCGGCAGTCGAGGCGACTGGGCTTCGTCGGCAACATCAATTTTCTGCTGGAGCGTGTCGATACCAGGTTCTTCTGCATCCTGCCGCATGACGATGAGATCGCCCCACGCTATCTGGAGGCGCTGCTCGCCGCCGCCGAGGCCAATCCCAGCGCCAGCGTCGTGTTCTCCGACATGCGGCAGCATATAGGGGATCTCGTATTCGACCTCGTGATGCGCCCGCTCGACGGTGGCCTGGTCGAACGCATCGCGAACTATTACGGGTCGGTTCCCTGCGGCCTGCCCATGCGTGGCCTGACGCCGAGCGCGCTGCTCGGACCCGGACTGCGCATGCCCGACAACCTTCCGGACGGCCGCGCCGCCGACATGGTCTACGTGCTGTCGCTGTTGATCGAGGGACCGGGGGTCCGCGTCGCCGAACCGCTCTACGACAAGCACCTCGTGGGCCAATCGACCTCGCTGGGCTGGGGCAGGCGCAGCGAGGACGACCCGGGTTGGCGCATGGCGTCCTGGACGCCCGCCGTTGTCGCCCAACTGCGATTGCTCGCGGCGCTCGACCTGCCGGAGCCGGACAGGCTGGCCTGCATGGCCGCCTGCATCGGTCATACCATGGCGAGGCGCGCGGACACGACGGGCGCCACGGCCCCGGGCGGGGTCGACGGGGACCTGCTCGTGTTCACCGCGCTGCTCGCCACGGAGCTGCTTTCCGGGCGCCGGCCGGACAACGATGCCACGGCGGCGCTATCGGGTTCGCCCGCCTTCGCGATCGGCGTCTCCCGACTGCTGACCGCCAGAGCGGGCGAGGCGCATCGCACGCACGCCCTCGACGCGGCCTCGACCCTCGCGCAGACCGCTCTGACCATCGATCCGCACAACCAGATCGCCCGCCACTATTTGCAGCCCGCGCCACCTCCGGTCGCCGGGCCGGGCTTGCTGTCTCGCCTGCTGGGCCGCAAGCGATAAGGCTGGCACCGCCTGGGAGGTCCCGCCAGGCGTGAAGTCCACAATGCCGCTGCGTGACGACCGCCGGGCGTCGCGGCCCGCCATGCCGCGATCACATTCCGTGATATCATCTGGAATCATGCGGGCAGAGCCGATCGCCGGCTCCCAAAGACCCGCGACGGGAGGCGCATGGCGGAGACGGTCGGACACACGCTCAGCACACTCGCTGACATGGTCGCACGGTTGCACGGCCGGGGCGATCACGAGGCCATCGTCGAGATCCGCGACGGCGCCTGCCGCCCCCTCTCCAGCGCCGAACTTGCCGGACGCATCTACGCGGTCGCCGCGGCACTGCGCCGGGACGGGCTGCAGGCGGGCGAGGTCGTCGGCGTCTGCGGACCGCCCTCGGCGAACTGGATGGCGGCGGCGCTCGGCATCATCGTCGCCGGCGGGGTCTGGCTCAGCATCGACGAGCAGCCGACCCATCCGCTTTCCGAGCTGCTGGCCGATGCCGGTTGCCGGCAGGTCTTCACGACGACGGAACTGGCCGACCGCTTCGCCTTCCTCGGCGACCGGGGCGGGCGCACGCGCGATCTCGACGACCCGACCGACGGCATCGACAGGGCGGATGGCGCCGATCTGCCGCGCCTCGATCCGACCGCGCCGGCCGTCATCTACTTCACCTCCGGCACCACGGGAAAACCCAAGGGCTTCCACCTCACCCACCGCAATCTCGTGGCCAGCATCACCATGGTGGAGGAGACCGGCCTGGCGACCGCCCGCGACCGGGCGTTGGTTCCCCTGCCCCTGCATCACGTCTACGCCTCGATCACCGGGACGATCACCGGCCTGACCTGCGGCACCACCATCATCTTCCCCGAAGCCCTGACCGGCCCCGGCATCCGCGAGGCCTTCCAGCTGTCCAATCCGACGATGCTTGTCGCCGTGCCGCGCCTCTACGAGACACTCAGCGAGGGCATTCTCGGGCGGGTCCGGCAGGGAGGCCTGCTCACGCGCCTGACCATGGGCAACGCCCTCAAGATCAGCATGTGGGCGCGGCGGCGTCATGGCTGGCGCCTCGGGAGCGTCCTGATGGCGCCGGTGCGTCGGCGCCTGGCGCCCTCGCTGAAGATCATGGTCTCCGGCGGCGCGCATCTGCGGGAGGAGACCTTCTACGCGCTGGAGGCGCTGGGCTTCACGGTGCTGGCCGGCTGGGGCCTGTCGGAGACCTCCTCGGTCTTCTCGGTCAACCTGATCGGCGCGGCCAAGGACGGATCGGCCGGCCGGCCCCTCGGCGATGGCGAGGTTCGTATCACGGAGCCTGGCGAGAACGGCATTGGCGAGATCGAGGTGCGGGGATCCGTCGTCACCGACCGCTACCTCAACAACGAGGAGGCCAACCGGCAGAGCTTCACCGAGGACGGCTGGTTCAAGACCGGCGACCGGGGCATCGTCGACGAGGACGGATTCATCTTCATCAAGGGCAGGCTGAAGGAGCTGATCATCCTCTCCGGCGGCGAGAACGTGAACCCGGAGAATGTCGAGGCGGCCTATCTGGAGAGCGACGTCGTCGAGGAGATCGGCGTGCTGGAGTACAACGGGCAGCTCGTCGCGCTGGCGCGGCCGAATCGCGACGCGCTGCGCGGTGACGGCTCGTCACAGGTGCGCGTGGCCATGCGCGTCGCCCTGACGGAGATCGGCCGCACCCTGGCCAGCCACCACCGGCTGGCAGGCTTCGAGCTGACCGACGAGCCCCTGCCCCGCACCCGACTCGGCAAGCTGCAGCGCTTCAAGCTGCCCGAGCGCTACGAAGCCGCGAAGGCGCGCGGCGGCGTCACCGAGGATCGCGGTCCCGGCCTCACCGAGCAGGACTTCGGCGATCCGGAATCCGCCAAGGCCTTCGCCCTGGTCCGCGCCCGGTTCCCCGACCGCCACCTGCAGCGGGACACCAGCCTGTTCGTCGACCTGGGCATGGACAGCTTCGACTGGATGAACCTGGTGGTGGAGGCCGAGGACGGCCTCGGCATCGCCATCGACAGCGAGCGCATGCATGAGGTCGACACCATCGACGACTTCATCAACCTCTGCACCACCTCGCCCAACGCCGCGGCCAAGGGCCGGGCCAAGGCGCGCTACGATGCCGAGCGCTGGACCCGGCCACTGGGCCCGGTCGGCCGCTTCTTCAACCGCTTCTTCATCACCCTCAATCGCTGGTTCTGGCGCTGGTGGCTGCGGCTGCGCGTCGAGGGCGCGGAGAACATCCCCGACGGCGCCGCGACGATCACGCCGAACCATGTCAGCGACATCGACGCCTTCGTCACCTCCGCCGCCCTGCCGCCGTCCGTGGCGCGCCGGGCGGCCTGGGCCGGTACGCCGTCGCGCCTTTTCAACTCGGCCCTGTCGCGCGGGTTCTCGCGCCTCGCCCGCATCTTCCCGGTCGAGGATCGCCGGCCGGACGAGGCCGTGGCCAACGCGCGCCGGGTGCTCGACCGGGGCGACGTGCAGCTCTGGTACCCGGAGGGCTGGCGCTCGCCGGACGGCACGCTGATGGACTTCTCCACCGGCATCGGCCGGCTGATCATCGAGACCGGAACCGTGGTCGTGCCGGCCCATATCGACGGCACCTTCGCGGCCATGCCGCGCGGTCGCCGCTGGCCCCGCCGGGTCCGCACCACCGTGCGCTTCGGCCGGCCGGTGACCGGTCGGGACCTGCTCGGCCGCGCGCCCGGGAAGGGCGACGAGCAGGCCATCGCCGACGCGCTGAAGGCGCGGGTGGCCGCCCTCGTGCCCGATGGCGCCGAGGGCGGCCAGACAGGTTGACGGCTTGACGGAAGCGCTCCCGCGCTTCCGTCAGAGTATGATCCGTGCTGAGCCCTACCAGCGCACCATGCCGCCGTCGACGTTGATGGTCTGGCCGGTGATCCAGTGCGCCTCGTCCGAGGCCAGGAAGGCGACGATCGGAGCGATGTCGTCAGGCGTGCCCCTGCCCTTGACCGCCTGCAGCATCTCCACGAACTCGAAGGCGTCCTTGTGCGGGCTCGCCATCACACCCTCGCTGGCGGTCAGACCCGGCGTGACGGCGTTGACGGTGATCTTGTGGCCGCCAAGCTCCGTCGCCAGGGCGCGGGTGAAGCCGAAGACGCCGCCCTTGGCCGCGACATAGGCGGCCATGTTGGGCGTGCCGGCGAAGATGGTGTTGGAGCAGATCGAGATCACCCGGCCCTCCACCCCCTTGGCACGCATCATGTCCGTGCCCGCCCGGGTCATCAGGAAGACGCCGTCGAGGTTGACGCGCATGATGGTGCGCCAGTGGTCGAAATCGACATCGTCCCAGGCGACGAAGGGCACGATCGCCGCGTCGTTCACCAGGATGTCGAGCCTGCCGCACTCGGCCTCGACCCTGTCGTAGAGCGCCTTCACCTGGGCCGCGTCGCCGACATCGGTCTTCACCGCGAAGGAGCCGTTGCCGCAGGCCTCCGCCACCTTGGCCGCGCCGGCCTCGTTCAGGTCGGCCGCGACGATGCGCGCGCCGTCCTTGGCCAGGCGCCTGGCGATCGCCGCGCCGATGCCCTGGGCCGCGCCGGTAACCACGGCGACCTTGCCTTCCAACCTGTTCATCGTCTCTCCACTCCCTGATTGCGTTCGGATTTCAGCTGGCGTCACGCGCCGGCGATGACGGCGTTGGCGGCCTCGATGCCGGCGCCGATATCCGCCCTGCCGCCGAGCTTGTTGATCGCCGCGCCCAGCGCCGTCAGCGCCACCGTGGCGTAGACCGGGTAGGCCACCGGCCCCATGTGGCCGATGCGGATCAGCTTGCCGTTCAGCGAGCCGCGCCCAGCGGAGAAGACGACGCCGTAGAGGTCGCGCGAGGCCTTGCGGATCGCCTTGTCGTCCATGCCGTCCGGCACCTTCACGGTGGTGCAGGTGGGCGAGGCGATCGCCTCCCGCGCCGCCCAGAGATCGAGGCCCATGGCCTTCACGCCTTCACGGCAGGCGCGCGCGGTCAGCGCGTGGCGCGCCCACACGGCTTGGGGACCCTCATCCAGGTAGTTGTCGACGGCGGCGCGCAGGCCGTTCACCTCGGCGATCGACGGCGTGAAGGGAAACAATACGTCGCGCTTCCAGGCGTGCCGCCAGTCCTTCATGCCGAGCATGGAGGCGGTCGGCGATTTCGGGTTCGCCTCGATGTGCTCCCAGGCCTGCTCGCTGACATGCACCATGGAGAGGCCGGGTGTGCCGCCCAGGCACTTGTTCGGCCCGGTCACGAAGATATCGGCGTTGCAGCGTTCCGGCGCCACGTCCATGCCGCCCCAGGAGGAGACGGCGTCGACAATCATCATCACGCCGTGCTCCTTGCAGATGGCGCCGATGGCGTCGACGTCGTTGATGGTGCCCGACGGCGTGTCGTGATGGCACACGGAGAGGACCCTGACATCCGGGCGTTCCTTCAGCTTGGTCCGCACGTCCTCCGGATCGATGGCCTCGTTGTAGGGCACCTCGATCTCGACCAGTTCCTTGCAGTAGCGCAGCGCCCAGTAGCCGAAGCCCTTGCCGTACTCGCCGGAGGCCAGGTTCAGGACCACGTCGTCCGCACCGATCAGCGAGGCCGCCGCCGCCTCCAGCGCCAGCACCGGCTCGCCCTGCAGGATGGTGGCCGGGGTCCCGGTCTCCATCGCCTTGCCGGAGCGGATCGCCGTTTCCTCGAAGAACTCCAGGAAATAGGGATCGAAATCGTAGGTCACGGTGGTCGCCAGCGCCCGCAGCACCACTGGATAGGCATCGACGGGGCCGGCGCTGAGCGTGATCACCGGCATCTTGGATTGGGTCACTGGATGTCTCCTCCCGTGGGAAAGCGGCGGATGCGGGCTCGGTTCGGGGTCGCGGGTCGGCAGCCTCACGGCGGCAGCGCGGGTGCCGCTCGGGGGCTCGCCGTCGCTCAGCCCTGCTCGATCCGGGTCAGCAGGCGGTCGTAATAGGCGAAGAAGTTGTCACGCGCCCGCGGCGGATAGATGTTCGCGCGCTTGCGCGCCACCTCCTCGGGCTCGGGCCAGGAATAGGGCAGCCCGCTCTGGGCCAGCTCGATCTGGGCGCGGCAGGCCTTCTCCAGGAAGATGCCGGTCAGGCAGAGCTCCTGGATCGAGCGGCCGACGAAGCTGACCCCGTGATTGCGCAGGAAGATCGCGTCATGCCCCTCCATCGCCTGGGCATGGGCGCGGCCGAGCGCGACGGTGTCGACGAGGTCGCTGGTTTCGGTGAAGAAGGGCGGCGGCTTCTCGAACCAGACGCCCTCATTGGTCAGCGGCCGCAGCGTCTCGCGCGTGCAGGAGAACAAGGTGGCGTAGCGCGGATGGGTGTGGCCGACGGCGACGATGTCGGGGCGGCGCTTCATCAGCTCCGTGTGGATCGGCCATTCGAGGTGGCGGTGCACGGCGCAACCGACCAGCACCCGTCCGTCGAAGTCGATCAGGATGAAGTCGTCCGCCGTCACCTCCTCGATGCCGAGGCGGGCGCGCTTCAGCCACAGGCCGCGCCCCAGCGGGTCGCGCCAGCTCAGATGGCCGAGCGACATGTCGTGATGCCCCTCGAGATTGAGGATGCGGTGAACCCGGGCCACGCGTTCCAGGCCGGCGTCGATCGACGCCTCCGCCTCGGCCTTCTGATCCTCGGAGAGTACCGGCATCCGCTCCGCCCACCGCGATGCACCCTGCCCGCCGCCATCCATGTCGTCGACGGTCCGCTTGTCCAGCAGGTTATCGGGATAGCGGTCGGACGCAAGAGGCGGCATGTGCGGCGCGGCGGCGTGGCCGGCGGCGTCCGGGTCCGCGGCCGGCGGCACGGCGCCGCCGGGCCGGCGACCTTTACCCGGTGTCAGGTCGTCCGCCATCCGCTCACCCCTCCGTCCTGATTCTTATAAATTGAGAACCGACTTTTACATCGTAAAGAACGGATCGAGCCTGTTCAATCGCCTTCCTGCCAGCGGGCGGCGAATGCCTCCGCCATGGCGACGATGGCGGCGTTGACCGGTCCGCTGGTGATGCGCGGGATCACCGAGGCGTCGACGACACTGAGGCCGTCGACGCCATGCACCGCGAGCGCGCCGTCGACCACGCCGCGCCCCGGCCGGCCCATGGCGCAGGTGCCGACCGGATGGTGGTGGGTCATCGCCGCCCGGGCGATGAAGGCGTCGAGCGCCGCCTCGCCCTCCACCGCCGGCCCCGGCAGCACCTCGCGCTCGCGCCAGGCATCGAGTGGTGCCGCGTGCCCGACCGCACGGGCCAGGGCCAGGGCCTCGCGCATCGCCTCGCGGTCGGCGGGCTCCGAGAGGTAGGCGGGATCGATGACCGGTTGCGCCAGGGGGTCGCGGCCGCCGAGCCCGAGCCGGCCCCGGCTTCTCGGCTGGCAGACACCGAACATGATCGTGTAGGCCTCCCCGACCGGTGGCGGCGTGAACGCTTCCGTGACCACCGGCAGCATCACGCAGGTCAGGGCGAGGCGCGGCGAACCGCCATGCCCGCCGTGATAGAGCAGCGATTCCGAATGCTGCAGCCGGCTCTCCGGCACGGGCCGGCGCGCGCGGTAGACGTTCCCGGCGCCGAGCAGATGGTCGTGCAGATTGCCGCCGACAGCCGGATTGTCGATCTCCACGGAGATGCCATGGCGCGCCAGATCGCCGGCCGGGCCGATGCCCGAGCGCATCAGGATCAGCGGCGAGGCGATAGACCCGGCCGAGAGGATGACCCGCTCGGCCCGGCAGGTCACCTGACGGCCGCCCTGCACCGTCACCACGCCGGCCGCCCGGCCCCGCTCGATCAGGACACGGTCGACGAGATGGCCTGTCAGCAGGGTCAGGTTCGGACGTTCCAGCACCGGCAGCAGATAGGCGTCGGCGACGCTCACCCGCCGGCCGTCGCGGATGGTCAAGCTGTTGGCGGCCGCCCCCTCCATGCGCGGGCCGTTGTGGTCACCGGAGGGGGCAATGCCGATCGCCTCGGAAGCCGCCATGTAGGCCCGGGCGAGGTCGCTGATCCGGTCGGCGGCGAGGTCGACGGTGAGCGGGCCGCCGCTGCCGTGCCAGTCCGATGGCGGCCCGAGGAAATCCTCCGACTTGCGGAAGAAGGGCAGCAGCGCCTCGAAGCGCCAGTGCTGCCCGCCCGCCGCCGCCCAGGCGTCGAAATCGGCCGGATGACCGCGCACATGGGCCATGGCGTGCAGGCAGCTCGACCCGCCGACAAGACGGCCGCGCGGCCAGGGATGGGCGCGGCCCGCCGTGTGGCGCTGCGGCACGGTGCTGTAGGCCCAGTCGTATGGCCTTCCCTGCAGCAGGGCCCATTTCAGCGGATCGGCGATATCCGGATCGTCGGGCAGGTCGCCGGCCTCCACAAGACCGACCGAGAGGTCCGGATCCTCGCTCAGCCGCGCCGCCAGCACCGAGCCAGCGCTGCCGGCACCGACGATCAGCACGTCGAAGGACTGAACCATGGCGCCATCTCGCATATGGTGAGAATTGATTTTCAGATCATGCGATGGTCATCGGGGTCTGTCCATTGTCCGCAGGCAGGGCGCGCTTGCCATGACGTGCTCGGCAAGGCGTCATTCATTGCCAGGACCCTACTTTTGGTTGTCATTCCCGCGAAAGCGGGAATCCAGAGGACGGTGCAGGCGGCACCGAAGAACTGGATCTTCGCTTTCGCGGAAATGACAATTGGATCATGGAGTTAGCGACCAGCTCTCCCGACCCGGATCACCTGTCCGGCCCCTCCGTCACGTCAGGATATAGACGTCGCCGTCCGCGTTCACCCCCACCGGGACCGGGTCGAGATGGGCGCCCTCGCAGGCGCCGGCGACGCAGAGGCCGTCCTCCCACTGGAACTCGGCGAAGTGCATCGAGCAGCGGATCAGGCTGCCGTCGGGATTGACGAACTCGCCCTCCCGGTAGTTCAGCGGCAGGGAGAAGTGCGGGCAGATGTTCAGATAGCCGCGCACCGCGTCGCCCCGGCGCACGACGAACATGGAGAAGGCGCCCTTGCCGCGCCCGAAGCGGTACTCCCGGCCGGCCCGGTCGGGGATCTCCGTCAGCGGTCCAAGGACCGTGCCCGGCTGCGGCGCGCGGGGGCGCAGGCGCCAGTAGTCGCGGGGGTCGAAATCGGGCATCGACATCGGGCGGCGGCCTTTCAGGCGGCTTGCGTCGCCGCGGCTCTCTCGAGCGTGAAGTCGAAATCCGTCCGCCAGAACGGACCGGCGGCACCGGCCTCGCCGATCTCGCCCTCATCCGTCACCTGGCGGAAGGGCACGACCAGGCTGTCCTTGACGCCGAACACGGCATCGGAGTCGAGGTAGTCGCCGCCCTCGACGAAGAGATGCGTGGTCACCGCGTCATAACCGGGGGCGGAGACGATGAAATGGATGTGCGCCGGCCGGTAGGGATGGCGGCCGAGCGAGTCCAACATCCGGCCCACCGGACCGTCTGTCGGGATCGGATAGGGGCTCGGCTTCACCGTCCAGAACCAGAAGCGTCCATCGGCCCCGGTCGTGAAGCGGCCGCGCAGGTTCATCTCCGGCTGCACGTCCGGCTGCTGGATGTCGTAGAAGCCGTCATCGGAGGCCTGCCAAACGTCGAGTTCCGCCCCCTCCACGGGCTTGCCGTCGGCGTCCAGCACCCGCCCCTCGATGAAGGCCGGCTCACCCTTGCCGTCGCGGGCGATGCTCTCGCCCATCTCCACCCTCGGCGCGCAGGCGACGTGGAAGGGGCCGAGCACGGTCGACTCCGTGCCGCCCTGGTGCTTGCGGTTGTTGATGGCGTCGACCAGCATCGAGACGCCGAGCGTGTCGGAGAGCAGGATCCATTCCTGGCGCTTGTCGTCGCAGATCTGGCCGGTGGCGGTGAGGAAGCGGACGGCCTGGAACCATTCCTCCATGGTCGGCTCAACCTCCTTCACCACGGCGTGGAGATGGCGCACGACGCTCTCCATCACCTGGCGCAGGCGCGGATCGGGACAGTCCGTCATGCGTTCCAGCACGGCCTCGACCGAGTTCGCTTCGGTGAAGTACTGCATGGTGCCTTCTCCCTCCTCCGCCGTCCGCGGCCGGCCTCAGACCGCCTCGATGATCATGGCGATGCCCTGGCCGACGCCGATGCACATGGTGGCCAGCGCATAGCGCCCGCCGCGCCGCCTGAGCTCCCTGGCCGCGGTGGTGACCAGGCGCGCCCCGGACATGCCGAGCGGATGGCCGAGCGCGATGGCGCCGCCATTCGGGTTCACGTGATCCGCGTCGTCGGGAACGCCCAGTTCGCGCAGCACGGCCAGCCCCTGGGCCGCGAAGGCCTCGTTCAGCTCGATCACGTCCATCTGGCCGATCTCGAGGCCGGCCAGCGCCAGCGCCTTGCGGCTGGCCGGCACCGGGCCGATGCCCATCACCCGCGGCTCGACCCCGGCGGTGGCGGCGGCGACGACGCGGGCGAGCGGCTGCAGCCCCTGGGCCGCCGCCGTGGCCTCGTCGGCCAGCAGCATGGCGCAGGCCCCGTCGTTGACGCCGGACGCATTGCCGGCGGTCACCGTGCCGCCCTTGCGGAACGGCGTCGGCAGCTTGGCCAGCGCCTCGGCCGTGGTCTGCGGCCGGGGATGCTCGTCGGTATCGACGATGAGCGGATCGCCGCGGCGCTGCGGCACGCTGACCGGCACGATCTCCTCGGCGAGGCGCCCGGCCTCCATGGCGGCGGCCACGCGCTGCTGCGAGCGCAGCGCGAAGGCGTCCTGATCGGCGCGGCTGACCCGATAGTCCTCGGCCACGTTCTCCGCCGTCTCCGGCATCGAATCGATGCCGTACTGCGCCTTCATCAACGGGTTGACGAAGCGCCAGCCGATGGTGGTGTCCTCGACCGAATTGGCGCGCGAGAAGGCGCTCTCGGCCTTGGGCATCACGAAGGGGGCGCGCGACATGCTCTCCACGCCGCCGGCGATCATCAGCCGGCCCTCGCCGACCCGGATATAACGGGCGGCCGAGGCGACGGCGTCCATGCCCGAACCGCACAGCCGGTTGATCGTCGAACCGGGCACCGATACCGGCAGGCCGGCCAGCAGGCTCGCCATGCGCGCCACGTTGCGGTTGTCCTCCCCCGCCTGGTTGGCGCAGCCGAAGATCACGTCGTCCACCGCCTCCCAGTCGACCGACGGGTTGCGCGCCATCAGGGCCTTCAGCGGCACCGCGCCGAGGTCGTCGGTGCGCACGGTGGCCAGCGCGCCGGCGAAGCGGCCGATCGGCGTGCGGATGGGATCGCAGATGAAGGCGTCAGGCATCGGGTCGTGTCTCCTTGAGGCGCACGCTGCGCCGCACCGGGAAGAGCTCGAGGTCGAAGCGGTCGGCGACCAGGCCCCAGAGGCCGCGCGGTGCCCGGAGCATGATCAGGACGGCCACGGCGCCGAGCAGCATGAGGTACCAGGTTCCGTAGTCGGCAAACAGCTCGCGCAGGATGAAGAACAGCACCACGCCGATGATCGGGCCCTCGATGCGGCCGATGCCGCCGATGACCACGATGAAGATCACGAACGCCGTCCAGTCGTTCACGCTGAAGGCCGCGTCGGGGGAGATGCGCAGCTTCTGCAGGAAAATCAACGCCCCGATGATGCCGGTGACGAAACCGACGGTGACGTAGACGAGGAACTTGGTGCGGTAGTTGTTGACCCCGAGGCTCTCGGAGGCCGGCTCGCTGTCGCGGATCGCCGTCAGCGCCAGACCCTGGCGCGAGCGCAGCAGGAAGTAGACGACGGCGATGGCCAGCACGACGATGCCCAGCGCCACCCAGTAGACCAGGAACTCGCGCATGTCCCGCCCCTCGGCGATCGAGCGCACCACGTCGACCGGCAGGCTCATGCCCGAGCCCCCGCCGAGCGCCGAGACCTGCGCCATGGTCAGCCGGTAGACCTCGGCCACCACCCAGGTGCCGATGGCGAAATAGGCGCCGCGCAGACGGAAGACGACCAGCGCGGTGGGCACGGCCAGGATCGCCGCCACCACGCCGGCCAGCACGATGGCGAGCAGCGGCGGCACGCCGAGGAAGCCCGACAGCGCGAACAGCGCGTATCCGCCCAGGCCGACATAGGCCTGCTGGCCGACCGAGACCAGGCCGGCATAGCCCGCCAGCAGGTTCCACATCTGGGCCAGCGCCAGGTAGTAGAAGATCTCGATCAGCAGGCGCAGCTCCGCCCGGCCGGCCCACAGCGGCGCCGCGGCGAGCAGGGCGAGGAGCACCAGGCCCATGACCAGGGCGGCGCGGCTGGCGGGGGTCGAGCGCTGGACGCTGAAGGTTGGACTGTCGGCCATGGTCTCGCTCCCTCAGCCCTGCATCTTCGGAAACAGGCCCTGCGGGCGGATCACCAGGACCACCAGGAAGGCGATGTGGCCGGCCAGCAGCTGCCAGCCCGGGTTGATCTGGGCTCCGATCGCCTGGGCGACGCCGAGGATGATGCCCCCGACCAGCGTGCCCCAGAGATTGCCGAGCCCGCCGATGATCACCGCCTCGAAGGCGAAGAGCAGCCGGGCCGGGCCGATCGACGGGTCGAAATTGGTGCGGATGGCGAGGAACACGCCGGCGACCGCGACGACCGCCAGCGCCACCGCCATGGCGAGCGCGAAGACATGGCCGTTGTCGATGCCCATCAGCCGCGCCGTGGTCGCGTCGTCGGAGGTGGCGCGGAAGGCACGGCCCAGCGCGGTGCGGTAGAACACCGTCTGCAACCCCCAGATGATGCCGATCGCCGCCAGGAAGACGATCAGCGGCAGCACGCCGATCGAGAAGCCGTCGGCGATCGTCAGGCTGGCCGTCTCCAGCGCGCCCGCCTGCAGGCGCTGGCTGTCGGCGGAGAAGGTCTCCAGAAGCGCGTTCTGGATGATGACGGAGAGACCGAACGTGACCAGCAGCGGCGGCAGAATGTCCCGGCCCAGGGTCAGGTTCAGCATGCCGCGCTGCAGGACATAGCCGAAGGCGGCCATCGCCGGCACGACGACGACCAGGCTGACCAGCGGGTGCATGGCGAAGCCCTCGACCACCGCCAGGGCCAGGAAGGAGGCCAGGACGATCAGGTCGCCATGGGCGATGTTGACGAGCCGCATGACCCCGAAGATCAGCGACAGCCCGGTGGCGAACATGGCGTAGAGACCGCCGAGCAGGATGCCCTGGACGATGGCGTTGAGCCAATCCATCGCGTGCCTTCCCTCCCCTTCCCTACATGCCGAAATAGGCGGCCGTGATCTGCTCGCGGCTCAGCGCGCCGGGCCGGCCTTCCAGTGAGACCCGGCCCTCCTGGAAGCAGTAGACCCGGTCGGCCACGGCCATGGCCTGGTTGATGTCCTGCTCGACCACGACGACGGTGGTGCCCTCCCGGGTGATCCGCGGCACCGCGGCGTAGATGTCCTTGATGACCACCGGCGCCAGGCCGAGGCTGATCTCGTCGCACAGCAGCAGCCGGGGATTGGCCATCAGCGCCCGGCCCACCGCCACCATCTGCTGCTGGCCGCCCGACAGCGCCGTGCCGGGGTTGTGCCGCCGCTCCTTGAGGATCGGGAAGAGGTCGTAGACGCTGTCGAGGGTCCAGGTGCCGCGCCGTTTCGCGGTGGCCCCGATCAGCAGGTTCTCCTCCACCGACAGCGAGGGGAACAGACGACGGCCCTCCGGCACCATGGCGATGCCCAGGCGCACCACCCGATGCGCCGGCAGGCTGCCGATGGCGCCCCCCTCGTAGCGGATGGCGTCCTTGTCGTTGGCGATCAGCCCGGTGATCGATTTCAGGAAGGTGCTCTTGCCGGCGCCGTTGGAGCCGATGATGGCGACGGTCTCGCCCTCGCCGACGGTGAAGTCGATCCCGAACAGGGCCTGGAAATCGCCGTAGAAGGCCTCCAGCCCCCTTGTCTCGAGGAGGGGGGTGGCAGGGCGCGGGGTGTCAGGCGGCGGTGTCATCGGCGTCGATCCCCATGTAGATCTCGCGCACCGCCGGCGAGGCCATCACCGCCTGCGGTTCGCCGTCGTCGATCTTCTGGCCGAAATTGATCACGATCAGCCGCGACACGACGGCCAGCAGCGCGTGAACGATGTGCTCGATCCAGATGATCGAGGTGCCGGTGGCGTGGATCTCGCGGATGGTGGCGACCAGGGCATGGCATTCCTGCTCGGTCAGGCCGCCGGCGATCTCGTCGAGCAGCAGCACGCGCGGCCGGGTGGCCAGCGCCCTTGCCAGTTCCAACCGCTTGCGCTCGAGCAGCGTCAGCGAGCCCGCCATGACGTTAGCCTTGGGCAGCAGGCCGGTGCGATCCAGCACCTCGACACAATGGCCATAGGCCTCCCGCTCGCCCCGGCCGGCCCCGAAGGTGGCGCCGACCAGCAGGTTCTCGAACACCGTCATCCCCTCGAACGGATGCGGGATCTGGTAGGAGCGGCCGATGCCGGCCTTGCAGCGCTCGAAGGGCGGCATGTTGGTGATGTCGTGCCCGGCGAAGGCGATGCGGCCCTCGTCGGGCCTGATGCCGCCGGCGATCAGGTTGAACATCGTGCTCTTGCCGGCGCCGTTCGGGCCAATGACGCCAAGCGCCTCGCCCTCGAAGAGGTCGAGGTCGAGCTTGTCGGTCACCTTCAGCGCGCCGAAGCTCTTCGACACCTGGCTCATGGTGACAAGGGGCGTTCCCGCACGTCCCTCGACGCCGGCTGGCATGGTTCCGGTCTCCCGATCCGAAGGATGGGCCGGGGCGGCAGGATCAGCCACCGTCCCGGCCCTTCATGATCTAGCTGATCACCTCGAAGGTGCCCTGGGTCGGCACTTCCGGCGCGTTGCCGTTGGAGGTGACCACCAGTTCGTACTGGAAGTCGCCGCCGAGGCGCCACTGACCGCCGACCAGCGGCGTCTTGGCGACGTTGCGCACCGGCCCGGTGCCCCACTCCACCCGGCCGACCACGGTGTCGAGCGCGGTCGAGGCCACGGCGTCGGCGAGGTCGTAGTAGTCGTAGGGGTCGTTGGCGCGCCGCAGCGCGTCGATCGCCACCTCGAAAAGGGCGTGCGCGAAGCCCAGCGGCTGCGTCCACTGGCGTCCGGTGGTCTCGGTGTAGCCGCTGGCGAGCGCCGTCGCCGACGCGCCGGTCAGCGAGGAGGAGAACGGGTGGTTCGGCGTCCACCAGATCTCCGAGGACAGGTTGTTGCCGGTGTCGCCGAGCGCCTCCACCGCCGAGGGGAACAGGATCGCCTTGCCGATCGAGGCCACCTTCGGGCTGTAGCCCTGCTGGGCCGCCTGGGTCCAGAAGGTGGTGAAGTCGGGCGGAATGACCACGCCGGTGACGATCTCCGCGTTGGCGTCCTTGAAGGCGGAGATCTGGGCGGAGAAGTCGTCCGTCAGGTTCTGGTAGCGGCCGGGATCGGTCAGCGTGTAGCCGGCCTCGTTCAGGGGTGCCGGAAAGTTCTCGCCCCAGGCGTTGCCATCGCCGTCATTGGGGAACAGGCCGCCGACCGAACGGTTGGTCTCGACCGAGTTCCACATCTCCAGGAACACCGCGATGACATCCTCGAGGCCCCAGAAGAAGTGATAGGTGAAGTCGAAGCCGGTCTCCGGATTGCCGCCGCGGGTAAAGAACCAGGGCTGCCAGGGGGCGACGGTTGAGATGCAGGGCACCTCGTTGATCTCGCACTGGTCGGAAACCGGGTTGGTGGTCTCCGGCGTGGAGGAGACGACGATCAGGTTGACCTCATCGGCGAGGATCAGGTCGGCCGCCACTTCCGCCGCCCGGCTCGGGTTGGACTGGCTGTCCTTGACGATGATCTCCACACCGTAGGTGGTGCCGTTGATGTCGATGCCGCCGGCCACCGCCTCGCGGATGCCGGCGAGGATGTACTCGTCCGCCTCGGCGAACGGGGCCAGCGGGCCGGTCTGCGGGCTGACATAGCCGATCCTGATGGTACCGTCCTGGGCCCGTGCCCGGCGGCGCCAGGTGAGCGAGCCGGCGGTTGCCAGGCCGGCCGTGCCGAGCGCCGAGGTGTGGATGAAGCGCCGCCGCGAGAGGCCGGTCTTCACCTCGATCAATCCGTTCTTCCTCATCATGTTCATCCTCCCGTGAGTGCACATCGTTGGACGCCGGCTCGTCAGCCGCCGGACGTCGGACGGCGGCCGTGCCAGGCGTCGTCCAGAAGCGCGCGAATGCCGTCGCGGTCGATCGGCCGCGGATTGTAATAGGGGTTCCGGGTGGCGATCTCCGCCGCCCGGTCGAGGTCGGCCTCCGCCATGCCGAGGTCGGCCAGCCTGGTCGGCGCGCCGAGCGCGACCGCGAGGTCGAACAGGCCCTCTGCCGCGTCCGCCGCGCCCAATGCCGTGGCGATTCTTGCCATCGCTTCCGGCGCCGCCGCCCGGTTGTAGGCCGTGGCGTGGGGTATGACGATGGTGTGGGTTTCGGCATGCGGAAGGTCGAAGCTGCCGCCCAGCGTATGGCAGAGCTTGTGGTGCAGGGCCATGCCCACGGCGCCGAGCGCGGTGCCCGCGAGCCAGGAGCCGTAGAAGGCGTCGCTGCGCGCCTCGAGGTCGGCCGGGTCGCGGACGATGCCCGGCAGCGACCGGCCCAGCGCCCGGATGCCCTCCTCGGCGATCATCGAGATGATCGGGTTGCGGTCCTCCGCGTAGAGCGCCTCCACGCAATGGGCGATGGCGTTCATGCCGCTGGCGGCGGAGACCCTGGGCGGCAGGGTGACGGTCAGGGCCGGGTCGTAGACCACGGCCCTGGGCAGCACCCGGGCGTCGCGGCCGGTCTTCTTGATGCCGTCCTCGGTCAGCCCCCAGATCGGCGTCATCTCCGAGCCGGCATAGGTCGTCGGCACGGCGATCACCGGCAGGCCGAATTCCAGCGCGATCGCCTTGCCGAGGCCGATCGTCGAGCCGCCGCCGACCGCCACGCAGGCATCCGCCCCGAGCCGCCGGGCCTCCTCCCGCGCCGCCTTGGCCACGGCGACGGGCACGTGCATGCGCGCCTGATCGAAGACGCCGGCCGCCCGTCCGCCGAGGCGCGACGCGACGTCCTCGGCCGTTTCCCGCTGTTCGGGCGTGGAAAGCACCAGCGCGCGTTCGGCCCCCAGCCGCTCCACCTCGCCCGGCAGACGGTCGATCGCGCCGAGGCCGAAGACCACGCGCGCCGGCAGCCCGTCATAGGTGAAGGCGTGCATCAGGCGGCTCCCTGCCCTGCATGCGCCTTCTCGGTGCGGGCCAGCAGGTCCCGCAGGACTTCCAGCTCCTGCGGCCGCGGCGGCTCGCTCACCGCCACGTCGTTCGCCACCTTCAAGGGCCAGCCCGTGGCGGCGCGCACCGCGTCCTCGGTGACGCCCGGATGCACCGCCGTCAGCGTCATCTCCTTGCTCTCCGGATCGGGCGTGAGGACGCCGAGATCGGTGATCACCGCGACCGGCCCGCGGCCCGGCAGGCCCAGACGCTGGCGGTGGTCGCCGCCCTCCCCGTAGCCCACGGAGGTGATGAAATCGAGCTTCTCGACGAAGGCGCGCTCGCTCTGGCGCAGGATGATCAGCACCTCGCCCGCCAGGCTGGCGATCTCCGGCGCGCCGCCCGCCCCCGGCAGCCGCACCTTCGGGTCGTCATAGGGGCCGATGACGGTGGTGTTGATATTGGCGTAGCGGTCGATCTGCGCCGCCCCGAGAAAGCCGGAGGTGATCCGTCCGCCCTGCAGCCAGTAGCGGAAGATCTCCGGCGTCGAGACCACGGTGTCTGCCGTCGAGGCCAGCTCGCCATCGCCGATCGACAGCGGCAGCACGTCCGGCTTGGCGCCGATCGGACCCGATTCATAGATCAGCGTGATGTCCGGCGCATGGATCAGCCGGGCCAGGTTGGCGGCGGTCGAGGGCAGGCCGATGCCGACGAAGCAGACGCTGTCATTTGCCAGCCTGCGGGCGGCCGCCACCGTCATCATCTCCGTTGCGGTGTAGTCGCGATCAGGCATCGACCGTCTCCCTCGCCGCGGCGGCCAGCGACCGCTTGTATTCCTCGAAATCCGCCGTGCCGCGGACATGGCGCTCCATCCAGGCGGTGAAGCTCTCGCGCTCGCGGGAGATCGGATCCCAGGCCTGGTAGAAGGCGTTGTCGCGCTCGTAATAGCCCTGGGCATAGGAGGGCGCGGCCCCGCCCGGCACCACGGCGACGGCGTCGACCACCCAGCGCGGCAGGATGACGGCGTTGGGCGGCGCCTCCAGGTCGTCGACGATCTCCTCCACCGTGACGATGGCGCGCCTGGAGGCCAGCACCGCCTCCTTCTGCACGCCGACGATGCCCCACATCAGCACATTGCCACGGCGGTCGGCCTTCTGGGCGTGGATCACCGCCACGTCGGGCCGCAGCGACGGCATGGCGGCCAGCCGCTCGCCGGTGAACGGGCAGTCGATGAACTTGATGCGCTCGTTCACCCGCGGCAGGTCGGTGCCGGCATAGCCTCGCATCACCGCGAAGGGCAGGTTCGCCGCCCCGGCGACGTAGGAGTTCGCCATGTCGGCGTGGCTGCGCTCGTCGATCTCCAGCGGTGCCGGCCAGCCCTTCTGGATGGCGTCGCGGAAACGGTGCAGCGAGCCGACGCCGGGATTGCCGCCCCAGGAGAAGACGAGCTTCGCCGCGCAGCCCATGCCGATCAGCTGGTCGTAGATCAGGTCCGGCGTCATCCGGTAGAGCGTCAGGTTCCGCCGGCCTTGCCGGATGACCTCGTGCGCCGCCGCCGAGGGGATGAGGTGCGTGAAGCCCTCGAAGGCGACGTGGTCGCCGTCGTGGATCAGCCCGGCGACGGCCTCACGCAGCGTGGTAATCTCTGCCATCCTCCGGGTTCCCTCAGCGCTTGTAGAAGGGCGGGATCTGGGCGTCGACATTGATCCAGACGGATTTCGCCTGGGTGTATTCCCGCATCACGTCGAAGCCCATCTCGCGGCCATAGCCCGACTCGCCGACGCCGCCGAAGGGCGAGGCCGGGTGCACGCGCTTGTAGCTGTTGATCCAGACCATGCCGGCGTGCAGGGCCTTGGCCATCCGGTGCGCCCGGGTGAGGTTCTGGGTCCACAGCCCCGAACCTAGCCCGTAGGCCGTGCCGTTGGCGATGGCCAGCGCCTCCTCGTCGTCCTTGAAGGTCATGACCGAGACGAAGGGGCCGAAGACCTCCTCCTGGCAAACGCGGTCCTGCGGCTGCGCCCGCACCACCGTGGGCTCGAGATAGCAGCCCTTGGCCAGGGCCGGATCGTCGGGCACCTTGCCGCCGGTCAATACCTCGCCGCCTTCCTGGTGGGTGATCTGCACATAGGTCAGCACCCGCTCCTGATGCATCTTGGAGGTGAGCGGGCCCATCTCGGTTTCGGGGTCGAGCGGGTTGCCGAGCCGGATCGACTTCGCCAGCGGAATGAACTTGTCGAGGAAGGCGTCGGCGATCCTCTCGTGCAGCAGCAACCGCGAACCGGCGATGCAGGCCTGGCCCTGGTTGTGGAAGATGGCAAAGGCGCTGCCGCCGACGGCGGCGGGGATGTTGGCGTCCTCGAAGACGATGTTCGGCCCCTTGCCGCCGAGCTCGAGTTGCACCTTCTTCAGATTGCCGGCCGAGGCCTCGACGATGCGCCGCCCGGTCGCGGTCGAACCGGTGAAGGCGATCTTGCCGACCTGGGGGTGCTCGGCCAGGTGCTGGCCGGCGATGTGGCCATAGCCGGGCACGATGTTGACCACGCCATCGGGGATGCCGACCTCCTGCATCAGCTCGGCGATGCGCAGGGTCGACAGCGGCGTGATTTCGGCAGGCTTGAGGACGATGCAATTGCCCGCGGCCAGGGCCGGCGCCATCTTCCAGCTGGTGAACATCAGCGGGAAGTTCCACGGCACGACCTGGCCGACAACGCCGATCGGCTCGCGCTGCAGATAGTTCAGGAACCCCGCGTCGACCGGGATGACCGACCCCTCGAACTTGTCCGCCATGCCGCCAAAATAGCGGAAGCACAGCACCGTCCGCGGCACGTCGAGATTGAGGCAGTCGCGGATCGGGTGGCCGGTGTCAAGCGCCTCCAGCCGCGCCAGCGCCTCCGTCTCCTCCTCGATGCGGTCGGCGAGCTTGAGCAGCAGTCGGCCCCGGTCCGAGGCGCCCATGTCGCGCCATTTCGGGAAGGCCCTCGCCGCCGCCTCGACGGCCTTGTCGACGTCCCGGGCGCGCGCCTCGGCGATCTTGGTGATGACCGAGTTGTCGTGCGGGCTCAGCACGTCGATGGTGCCGCCGTCCACGGCGTCGACGAACTCACCGCCGATGAAGAGCTTGTTCTGCATGGGAGACGCTCCACCCTGTCGACCCGGCCGCCTGACGGCCTGTCCGGCGGTGACCGGGTCGCAAGTTTCTTATCGTTCTTCGGGTCCGCCGGCGGCGGGATCGGCACCGGCCCGCGGAGGCCGCCTCACCGATCCGCCGCCGATAGGCGGGTCAGCCGTCGCTCAGAACTCGACCGGCACCACCGGCGCCTCGCCCTTGCGGACGAGATCGGGGATGCGCGGCGAGCCGTTCTCCCACACCAGCAGCATCGACCGCTTGGAGGAGAAGCCCTGGTGGCGGATGTCGGCGGGCATGCAGGAGACGTCGCCCGCCTTCATCGTCACATTGGCCCGCGGCCGGCCGGTCTCCTTGTCTTTGACCTGCCACATGATCTCGTCGGAGAGCTGGACGAACCACTCAACCCGGTCGTTGCCGTGCTCGACCGGCAAGATGAACTCCTCGGAGGTCGGGCAGAACAGGCTCTCGCGCACGACCGAGCAGACGCTGGGGTTCCAGGTGACGTCGGAGCGCGACAGATAGGCGAACAGGTTGAAGCCGGCGACCTCGTGCTCGAAGCCGGGCTCGGCCTCCACCTTCGGCTCGTCCTGGACGACGTCCCGGAACATGCGGTTGACCGGGTAGCCGTTCTCGTCGCTGCGCTTGGGCGTGTCGCCGGGCAGGCCGACCATGCGCTTGGCGGTGACCCGCTGGCGGCCGACCGCGTCGTCGTTGTTGCCCTTCTTCTCGCCCCACGGCACGCCGGTCTCCATCGGCGCGGCGAACGGGTCATAGCCCTCGTTCGTCCAGTCGCCGACCATCTCGCGGAAGATCTTCATCAACTCGTCGGAGCGGAAGCGCTCGGTGAAGTCGCGGCCGGCCTTGCGATAGGCCTCGTTCGAGGCGCCGACGAACATCTCGACCTCGCCGTAGTAGTTCACCGTGCCGAAGACCGTGTCGAAGTTCACCGTGCCGTAGAAGAAGCCCCAGGCGACATCCCGCATCAGCGCCCTGAGGAAGGCGTCGATGGGCATGGTGTAGTGCCCCTTGGGATAGTCGATATGGGCGAAATACTCGTCCCGGCTGAACGAGAAGGAGCCGGCCTTGAAGGCGCGGTAGCCGGTCTCGTTGTCGGCCGGATAGATCTCGAAATCGGACTGCAGCGGCAGGTTGTTCGGATTGGAGATCGCGTGACCTCCCATGTCTTCCTTCATCGCCATGTCGGAATCTCCTCAGCGTCTCGCGTGACGGCCGGTCAGGCCTCGGTCTGGCAGATCTCGGCCCATTTGTGCACGGTCACCGGACCGTCGATGGTCTGGATCATCAGCGTGGCGGGCCGGTCGGCCTGGAAGCGATAGGCGGCGCCCTGCGGCAGCAGCGCCATGTGGCCCTTGCCGAGCACGATGCGCCCCATCTTGCGGCCGGCGGGCAGGTCGTCGAGCTGGTGGGCGCCCTCCGCCTCCGGATCGACGATCGCGTCGGGGTCGTCCAGCTTCACCAGATGGACCTCCACCGTGCCGTCCATGGCGAGCGCGAACTCATCATGGGCGCAGGCATACCAGGGCGAGGTGCCCTCCGCGCGGGCGCATTCGATGACGTATTCGAAGTTCTTGGCGACCGCCACCCGTTCATAGGGCCGGGAGGTCGCCGCGACCTCGAAGATGTTGGAGAAAACGTAGTTCTTCGGCGAGTCGTCGAGCACCTCCACGCCACCCTTGGCGTAGTTGTCGATCGACCCGAAGACCGTGGTGTAGTTCTGCATCGTGGGTGCTTCCTCCCTAAACTCGGGCCGGATCCGCCGGATCCCGACTTCGACCACCAGGGGCCGCCCGGCCCGGCCTTGCCGACGCCCGCGCCCCCATGCCGTTCGCCCATCCGCCGGGCGCATCAGCCCGGTCGACTTGTCCCTGCCGGTCGCGCCCCCATTTCGACACTGCGTCGAAGAATGTGCTTGACCTGATTTGTGCGATATGCGAACATTTGTTCTTATTGCGAACAATATGAGATGGAATGATGCCCGAGTCAACCCCGATCGCCGACAAAGACTACGTCGGCACGCTCGCGCGCGGGCTTTCCGTCATCCGCGTTTTCGGCAAGAAGACGCCCGAACTGACCCTCTCCGACGTGGCCAAGCAGGCGGGTCTGACGCGGGCCGCCGCCCGGCGCTTCCTGCTGACCCTGTGCGAACTCGGCTACATGACGACCGACGGCAAGTATTTCCGCCTGACGCCGAAGGTCATGGATCTCGGTTTCGCCTATCTCTCATCGATGGATCTGTGGGAGATCGCGATGCCCTACATGGAAGAGGTGTCGCACACGCTCAACGAGTCCTGCTCGGCCTCGGTGCTGGACGATTGCGACATCGTCTACGTCGCCCGGGTGCCCGCCTCGCGGGTGATGTCGGTGGGCCTGACCGTGGGCACCCGCCTGCCCGCCTTCTGCACCTCCATGGGCCGGGTGCTGCTGGCCGACAAGCCGGATGACGAGATCCGCGACTATGTCAGCAAGACCGAGCTCCGGCGCTACACCCGGCACACCATCCTCAATCCCGGCGCGCTGATCGATCAGATCCTGACCGCCCGGCAGCGCGGCTTCTCCATCGTCGACCAGGAACTCGAGGAGGGCCTGCGTTCGCTCGCCGTGCCGCTGCGCAACAAGAAGGGCAACGTCATCGCGGCGATGAATGTCAGCGGCCACGCCCAACGCACCAGCGCTGGCGACATGATCCAGAACTTCCTGCCGGTGCTGCAGTCGGCGGCGCGACGGATCGCCTCGGCCTTGCCGTGAGCGCCTCTGGTGACCTCCGCTCGGCCTCCCTCGATCGCGGGCGCAAGGCCGAGAAGACCTTCGCCCAGCGCATGTTCGAATGGGCCGAGCCGGAGGCCGCCGCCAGCCGCGACCGCACCACCCCGCGCCGCCCCGGCGACCGGTCCCCCGACAGCCAGGCCGCCGAGCTGGAGGCCATCCTGCGCGCGCTGACCGGTGCGGCGCGCACGCTGGCCGACGATCATGAACTCGGCGTGCGCTTCGCCGGCATCCGGCCGGAACTGTCCGGCACCACCATCCGCCTGCCGCATCCCGGCAGTCGCGTCAGCGAGGCGGCCTGGCGGGTGTTGCGCGGCCAGACGGACAGCCTGGCGCTCGATCGCCGGCACGCGGGCGCCCTGCCGGTGCCGTCTGGTCTGCCGCCGGCGGCCGCGCACGCCTTCCGGCTGCTCCGCCGCGTCCGGGCAGAGGTGCTGGGCGCGCGCGACCTGCCCGGCATCGCCGGCAATCTGGACGCGGCCCTGGCGCATCGCCTCGACCAGCTCGGCGTCGACCGGGTGACGTTGGCCAACATGGTGCCGGGGGAGGAGGCGGCGGCGGGAATGCTGCGCCGGCTCCTCGGCCTGCCGGTATCGGCGCTGAGCGAGGCGCAGACCGCGCCCTGGGCCCGCGTCCTCGACCAGGACTGCCCCGGCGATACCGCCGCCCTCGCCACCGCGCTCGACGACCCGCCCGTCTTCGCGGCGATCGCCCGGCGCCTGGCGCTGGCCATGGCCGGCTGGTTCGCCGGCGCCGAACCAGCGCCGCCGCCCGAGAGCGCGGACGACGCGGATGGCGAACGCCAGGCGCCACGGGCGGCCGAGGATCGCGGCGCGGACGACATCGCCGGCGCCGACCGGGCGCGGCACGATCCCTCGCCCGCGACCCGTCGCCCGGAGCGGGCCTACCATGTCTTCGCCGACCGCTACGACCAGACGGTGGAGGCGACGGATCTGGCCAGCGAGGCGGAACTCGAGGCCTGGCACGAGGCGCTGCTCGGCGAGGCCGGCGACGTGGCGCGCATCGCCGCCCGCCTGGCCAACCGGCTGGTGCGGCTGATCCAGGCGCGCCAGCGCCGTGCCTGGCGGTTCGACCTGGAGGAAGGCATCCTCGACGCCGCCCGCCTCGACCGTGTCGTGGTCAATCCCGGCACCGCGCTCAGCTACAAGGAGGAAACCGACAGCCCGTTCCCCGACACGGTTGTCGGCCTTCTGATCGACAATTCCGGCTCCATGCGCGGCCAGTCCATCGTCAACGCCGCGGTCTCGGCGGAGATCATCGCGCTGGCGCTGGAGCGCACCGGCGTCGCGGTGGAGGTGCTGGGCTTCACCACGGCGGCCTGGCGCGGCGGCCGGCCGGCGGCCGACTGGGCGCGGGCCGGCCGGCCCGGCGATCCGGGGCGGCTGAACGAGCTGCGCCACATCGTCTACAAGCCCGCCGACCGGCCCTTCCGCCACGCCCGCAGCCATCTGGGCCTGATGCTGAAGCCCGACCTGCTGAAGGAGAACGTCGATGGCGAGGCCCTGCGCTGGGCCGCCGGGCGCCTGTTCCGACGGCCCGAGGATCGCCGAATCCTGATCGTCATCTCCGACGGGGCGCCGCAGGACCAGTCGACGGCGAAGGCCAACGACCCCCGCTATCTCGACCGGCATCTGCGCCAGGTCATCGCCGAGATCGGCCACCTGCCCGGCCTCGAGCTTGCGGCGATCGGCATCGGCCACGACGTCAGCCGCTACTACCCGCGCTCGATCACCATCGACGATGCGGACAGCCTCGCCCGGACCTTGATCGAGACCCTGGGCAGCCTACTCCTGTCTGCCGAGGACTCCGCCCCCCGGCCCGCCCCGAAGCGCGACGTGAAAGGAACCCCCCGATGAGCTGGCAACCCGCCCAGGAGCCGGAATGCAGTGAGCAGCCGGCTGCCGTTCCTCCCGATCAGGTCGTCGACCAGGTGATCGTGCCACGGGTCCGCGATCTCGGCGGCTTCGAGGTGCGCCGCGCCCTGCCGGCGGCCCGGCGCCAGATGGTCGGTCCCTTCATCTTCTTCGACCAGATGGGCCCCTCGCCGCTGATCGACGGCAAGAGCCTGGAGGTGCGCCCGCATCCGCATATCGGCCTGGCGACCGTGACCTATCTGTTCTCCGGCGCCATCATGCACCGGGACAGCCTTGGTACCGTGCAGGAGATCGCGCCCGGTGCCGTCAACCTGATGACCGCCGGCCGCGGCATCGCCCATTCCGAGCGCACCTCCCAGGCGCGAAACGCGCCGGGCGCCGAGATCTACGGCATCCAGACCTGGCTGGCCCTGCCGCGCGAGCACGAGGAGACCGAGCCCGCCTTCGTCCACCACGGCGCCGACAGCCTGCCGACGATCGCCGGCGACGGCCTCGACGGCCGGGTCATCATCGGCAGCCTTTACGGCCGCAAGGCGCCGGTGCAGACGCTGTCGGGCACCGCCTACGCCGATATCGCCATGGCGCCGGCAGCGCGGCTGCCGCTACCCGAGGGGGTCGAGGAATGCGGCCTGTACGTCGTCGCCGGCGCGATCGAGCTCGACGGCCAGACCTTCGGCGCCGGCACCCTGGTCGTTGTGCGGCCCGGCGTCCGGGGCGCGGCCACCGCGCTCGAGCAATCCCGCGTGATGCTGCTCGGCGGCGACACCATGGACGGCCGCCGGCACATCTGGTGGAACTTCGTCTCCTCCTCCAAGGAGCGCATCGAGGACGCCAAGGCCGACTGGAAGGCCGGCCGCTTCGCCCCGGTTATCGGCGACGACGAGTTCATCCCCCTGCCGGAGCGATAGGCGGTGGACGGGGAAGCGTCAGCGGGAGCTTTCCTAAAGTGACCTGTTAGTAAATTAATTTAAGATTTTGACTATAATTAATTTTCTCTTGTCATTCCCGCGAAAGCGGGAATCCAGGTTCGGCGCCAGCCGCACCGCCGCACTGGATTCCGGGTCAAGCCCGGAATGACAATTTTCTTTCAACAGGATCAGTCCGACCGCTTCCAAACCAGCAGCCTACCGTCCCCGAACCATCCGCCCCGGCGCCGCCACCTCGCGCCACTGGCCGGGCGCCAGGCCGTCGAGACGCCAGGGACCGACGGCGATGCGCACGAGACGCAGGGTGGGCAGGCCGACGGCGGCGGTCATGCGGCGCACCTGGCGGTTGCGGCCCTCGGTTATGGTGAGGCGGAGCCAGGCGGTCGGGATGACCGCCCGGTAGCGGATCGGCGGGTCGCGGGGCCACAGCCAGCCCGGCTCGGTGACGCGCTCCACCACGGCCGGGCGTGTCGGCCCGTCCTTCAGGGTGACGCCGCCGGCCAGCGCCGCCACCGTCGCGTCGTCCGGCTCCCCTTCGACCTGCGCCAGATAGGTCTTCGCCTGACCCGCGCCGGGCTGGGTGATGCGAGCCGCGAGCCGGCCGTCATCGGTCAGCACCAGCAGCCCCTCGCTGTCGCGGTCCAGCCGGCCGGCAGGATAGACATCCGGCACCTCAATGAACTCGGCGAGGGTCGCCCGCCTACCCTCCCGGTCGGTGAACTGGGTCAGCACGCCGAAGGGCTTGTTAAAGAGAATGACACGCGCCATGTCGCCCGGCTGCCACTCCACCCTGCCGCGACTAGAGCTTGACCGCCGCCCAGCCGCCGGATTTCTCCGAGGCCACGAAGGCATCGAGGATCGCCATGTTGACGAGCGCGTCGGCGACGCCGTAGGGCAGCGGCGCCTCGCCGCGGATCGCCCGGTTCATCGCCTCGACCTGGCGCTCGTACTGGTCGACCGGTCCGAGATCGATCCGCTCGGCCTCGCCCTGGCGCGGCGTGAAGACGATCTCGGTCCCCTCCTTCGGCGCGTTGAACGGGATCATCACCTCGACCCGTCCCTCGGTGCCCATGATCACGGCGCGCTGCATCGGCATCAGCTGGGTCGAAACCGTGAAGGCGAGTTGCCGGCCGGCGCCGAAATCCATCAGCGCCGAAGCCAGCCGGTCGGTGCCGAAGGACCGGTCGCGCTCGATCAGGGAGACCACGCGCTCCGGTTCCCGCTCGAACACCCAGCGGCCGACCACCATGGGATACCAGCCGATGTCGAGCAGACCGCCGCCGCCGATATCGGCCATGTTGCGGATGTTCGCCGGGTCGTCGTTGTAGTAGCTGAAGGTCACCTGCACCGCGCAGACCCGGCCGAGCCGGCCGTCGCGGATCATCTCGCGCACCGCATGCCACTGCGGATGGAAGCGGATCATGAACGCCTCCATCACGTGGATGCCCTGCGGCAGGTCGCGCAGCGCCTCGGCCTCCGCCCTGGAGGGCGCGATCGGCTTCTCGCACAGCACGTGCTTGCCGCGCCGGGCCGCCTCCAGCGTCAGCGGCACGTGCAGATGGTTGGGCAGCGGGTTGTAGACCGCGTCGATCGCCGGATCGTCGAGCAGTGCCTCGTAGCTGCCATAGGCCTTCGTCTGCCAGCCATTCTCGGCGATGAAGGCCTCCGCCCGGGCGGCGTCGCGCGAGGCGATGCCCGCCAGCACGCTGCCCTGGTTCGCCAGGATAGCCGGTATCAGGGCCTTGCGGCCGATATTGGCGGTGCCGAGAATTCCCCAGCGGATGGGCGCGGTCATGGCGGGCTCCCCTTCTCCTGTCGCCGGCTCCCGGCGTCGATCCCTGTCATCGACACCTGTCATCGATCCCCGTCATCGATCCCTGTCATCGACCGCTGGCGCCGGCGCGACCGTGAGCCGCATCGATAGCGGGTCGGATTCGCTCTTGGCAACCGGAACCTCTTGGCGTATAGTTCCAAGAAAGGATCATAGTTTCATATATGAAACACACCTGTATGAACACCCGCCTGTCGGCGGGACGGTCCGGAGACAAGGCGCTGCGAAGGAGGTTTCGGTTTGGCTACCTGGCACGATGTGGCGGCCGCTGACGAGGTCGAGGAGGAAGAGCCGATCTCGGTGAGGGTCGGCGATGTGGAGATCGGTGTCTACCGGGTCGACGGCGCGCTCTACGCCATGGAGGACGTCTGCCCGCACGCCTACGCGCTGCTGAGTCAGGGCTTCGTGGAGGACGACAAGGTCGAATGTCCGCTGCACGAGGCGCTGTTCGACATCCGCACCGGCAAGTGCCTGCGCGAGCCGGCCGAGCGCGACCTCAAGGTCTACCCCGTCAAGGAAGACGGCGGCCGCATCCTGATAGAGCTGTGAACGACGGCGCCGCCAAGACGGGCGGTGCCGTCAGACATGAAAGGGCCAGAAGTCATGGAACTGGACGTCGACCACAATCCCTATCTGAAGACCTGGGCCAAGCCGGTGCCGAACAAGGTGGCCGGACAGGGCCGCATCGAGGTGCCCGGCGAGATCGAGAACATCCGCTGGCAGACCAGGCCCGCCTCCCCCAGCCGCTTCGAGAACGACCTCGGCGATGCCATCGTCACCGCCTTCGGCGAGGGTCACTACGAGCTCGAGGCCCTGGTCCGGCGCATCAACGAACTGGGCGTGATGACGCCGGAGGGCCAGGCCTGGACGCCGGCCCGCCTGACCGAGGAGATGGCCCGCCTCGGCTACTGAGCCCGGGGCGCCGGAACGGTCGAGCCGGGGACGGATTGACCGGGGACGTATTGACTGGGGAGAGAGTGTGATGACCGCCACCATCGAAGCCCGCGCCGAGGAGCGCCTCAACAAGGGTCTCAAGAATCTCTGGTACCCCGTGCTGCCCAGCTGGGCGGTGCAGGACGCGCCCGTCGGCATCACGCGCCTGAGCGAGAACATCGCCCTGTGGCGCGACGTCGAGGGCCAGGTGCATGCCATCGAGGATCGCTGCCCGCACCGCGGCGCCCGGCTCTCGATGGGCTGGAACCTGGGCGACCGGGTCGCCTGCTGGTACCATGGCGTCGAGGTCGACGGCACCGGCACGGTCCGCGACGTGCCCGCCGTGGCCAGCTGCCCGCTGGTCGGCCAGGCCTGTGTGCGATCCTACCCTGTCGAGGAGCGTCAGGGCGCGATCTTCCTTTGGTTCGGCGACGACCTGAACCGTGAGCCCGCGCCGCTGGACCTGCCCGAGGAGCTGACCTCGGAGGAATACTCCGCCTTTCTGTGCACCGCCGGCTGGAAGTGCAACTACCGCTACGCCATCGACAACGTCATGGACCCGATGCACGGCGCCTACCTGCACGCCACCTCGCACTCCATGGCCGAGGGCGACAAGAAGGCGGACATGAAGGTGCGCAAGACCGACACCGGCTTCGTCTTCGAGAAGACCACCCAGAAGGGCGTGAACTTCGACTGGGTGGAGTATGGCAACACCAATTCGGTCTGGCTGCGCCTGTCCATCCCCTACCGCAAGGAGCACGGGCCCGGCGGTCCGTTCACCATCGTCGGCTTCGCCACGCCGGTGGACGAGGAGAACTGCCAGGTCTTCTTCTGGCGCATCCGCCAGGTCCAGGGCTGGCAGCGCGACGTCTGGCGCTTCCTCTACCGCAACAAGCTGGAGAGCCTGCACTGGGACGTGCTGGAACAGGACCGCGTGGTGCTGGAGCGCATGGCCCCCAACGCCCGCGACCACGAGTTCCTCTACCAGCACGATGTCGGCCTCTCGCGCCTGCGCCGGGTGATGGAGAAGATGGCCCGCGCCCAGGTCGAGGCGCTCGACCAGGGCATCCAGCAGGCGGCCGAGTAGAGCGGAGCCATGGCCAAGCAGGACATCGCCACGCCGGCCACCGGCGAGGACGAGCTTCCCTATCTGGTGCCCGGCCTGGTCCGCGGCATCCGCATCCTGCAGCTCTTCAAGACCGGACGCGAAACCATCGCGCCGCCGGAGATGGCGCGGGAACTGAAGCTGCCGCGCACCACCGTCTACCGGCTGGTGCAGTCGCTGGAGCATCTCGGCATGCTGCAGCGGGTCGACGGCGGCAGCGCCTTCCGGCCCGGCCTGGCCATCCTCAGCCTGGGCTTCGAGTGCCTGGCCTCGATGGACTTCAGCGAGCTTGGCCGGCCGATCCTCGACCGGCTCAGCGCCCGCACCGGGCTTACCGCCCATCTGGTGCTGCGCGACGGCCGCGACGTCGTCGTCGTGCTGAAGAGCCAGGGGCGCAGCCCCTTCGCCAGCGCCCTGCAGATCGGCGCCCGACTGCCGACCCACGGCACGGTGCTCGGCCGCATGACGCTGATCGACCTCGACCATCGCGCGCTGGCCCAGATCTTCGAGGGCGACGAGTTGCCGGCCTTCACCGCGCAGACGCCCCGGACGCTGGAGGCGCTGGAGGCCATGCTGGCGATGGACCGCAAGCGTGGCTACGCGCTGTCCGACGGCTTTTTCGAGCGCGGCATCTCCTCCGTCGCCGCCCCGGTGCGCGATCGCAACGCCGTCGCCGTGGGCGCGGTCAACGTCACGCTGAACGGCGCCCCCGGCCAGGGCAAGGAATTCGAGGAAACCATCGCCGCCGTCGTTGAGGCCGGCCAGCAGCTGTCGACCACCCTGCGCCACCATCCCATGCCCGTGGGGGAATTGCTCTCCCACGCCGTCTAGGCCGTCCCCATGTTCGAGCCGAACCGGGGGCTGCCGCCTCCGCAGCACGGATCACGCGAGAAACGGACAAGCGACCCATGAACTTCACCGGCATCGATGCGATCGTCTACGGCGTCGAGGACATGGCCACCTGCCAGCGCTTCCTCGACGACTGGGGCCTGGCCAGGATCGAGGGCGGACCGGCCGACGGTCTCGCCTACGAGACCCTCGACGGCTCGGAGATCGTCGTGCGCCCGGCCGAGGCGGCCGACCTGCCGCCGGCCTTCGAGCACGGCTCCACCCTGCGCCGGGTAATCTGGGGCGTGGCGGACGAACTGGCTCTCGACGCCGTGCGCCAGGCGATCGCCGGCGAGCCCGGCTACGCCGAGGAGGACGGCATGCCCAGCGTTACCGACCCCAATGGCATGCGGCTTTCCTTCCGCGTCTCCCGGCGCCGGCCGGTCGAGGTCAAGGGCTCGCCGCTCAACACCTACGACCGCCACGACAGGGTGGACGAGCGCACGCCGGTCTACGACCGCGCGCACCCGATCCGCATTGGCCATGTCGTCTTCTTCACCGCCGACATCATGGAGACGCTTGCCTTCTACGAGGGCGTGCTGGGCTTCCGCGTCTCCGACAGCTATCCCCGTGCCGGCTACTTCCTGCGTTGCAAGCCGGCGGGCGGCCACCACGACCTGTTCCTGCTGCAGACACCGGACGCCAAGCGCGGGTTGAACCACGTCGCCTTCACGGTGCGCGACATCCACGAGATCTTCGGCGGCGGAATCTACGTCAACCAGCGCGGCTGGAAGACCCAGATCGGCCCCGGCCGCCATCCGATCTCCTCGGCCTATTTCTGGTACGTCCACAATCCCTGCGGCGGTCTGGCGGAGTACTACTCCAACGAGGACTATTGCACGGAGAACTGGGAGGCCAAGGAATGGCCACGCAGCACCGAGAACTTCGCCGAATGGGCGATCTCCGGCGGCATCGACGCCAAGACCCGGCGTCAGCCCGACCGGCGCTGACACGGGCAGCTGGAGGCCGGACAGGATGAACGGGGAGGCAGCGGAGGGACCGCGGACGGCATCGCCGGATGCGCGCGTGGTCATCGTCGGCGCCGGCCAGGCCGGCGGCTGGGTCGCCCGCACCCTGCGTCAGCTCGGCCATGCCGGCACGATCACCCTGATCGGCGCCGAGCCCCACAAGCCCTACGAGCGCCCGCCGCTCTCCAAGGCGGTGCTGAAGGGCGATGACGACGCCAGCGTGACCCGCCTCTTCTCCGAGGAGAGCTTCGCCGGCCTCGCCCTCGACTTCCGGCCGGCAAGCACCGTGACGTCGATCGACCGGCAGGCGCGGACCGTCAGCCTCGAGGACGGCACCGTCATTCCCTACGACACGCTGGTCCTCGCCACCGGCGGCACGCCGCGCGCCCTGCCCCTGCTGCCGGAGGGACACCCCCGGCAGCACCTGCTGCGCACCATCGAGGATGCAGCCAGGCTGGGCGGGGCCTTGCGCCAGGGTGGCAGCATCGCCGTCATCGGCGGCGGCTGGATCGGTCTGGAGGTGGCGGCCACGGCACGCCAGCTCGGCTGCGCGGTGCATGTCATCGAGCTGGCCGACCGGCTCTGCCAGCGCGTCGCCGACCGGCACCTGTCGGCGGGCCTTGCGGATCTGCACCGCAAGCACGGCGTCAGCCTGCATCTCGGCGCCTGCATCGCCGGCGTGCGCGAGGAGGGCCTCGGCCTCTCCATCGCGCTGGAGGACGGCACGGCGATCGCCGCCGACCATCTCGTCATCGGCGTCGGCATCACGCCCAATACCGCGCTGGCCGAGGCCGCCGGCCTGGCCTGCGACAACGGTGTGCTGGTCGACGGGCACGGCCAGACCGCCGATCCGGCGATCTACGCCGTGGGCGACGTCGCCAACCGGCATTCGCCGCTCGCCGGCTGCCGCCAGCGGCTGGAGAGCTGGGCCGTCGCACAGAACGAGGGCGTCGCCGTCGCCCATGCCATCGCCGGACAGCCACGGCCGGAGGAGGAGCCGCCCTGGTTCTGGTCCGACCAGTACGACGCCAACATCCAGATCCTGGGCCGGATCGGCGACGACCTCGACAGCGTGGAGCGGACCGGTCCGACCGACGGCGCGCGTACTTTCGCCTATCTCAACGGCAGCGGCACGCTGGTCGGCATGGTGGCCTGGAACGCGCCCATGGACATCAAGGTCGGCAAGCGCCTGATCGCCCGCTCGATCCCGGTCGAGCGCGCCCGCCTGGCGGATTCCGCGGCGCCGCTGAAGTCCCTTCTCAAGGGCTGAACGGATGACAGCGGTTTCCCTTGACAGCCGGACCAGATTTGGTACTCTGTTTCATGTATTGATCGTTGTTCCATATTTGGAACACATCACCATCACGGAGGGTCGAGCCAGCCATGGCGACGGTGCTGCCCATGCCCACTGATCCCGCCTCCTCCCGGCGTCCCGAAACCGCGGTCAAGCGCCTCGCCTTCGAGGGCGTGACCAAGCGCTTCCGCCAGCGCAGCCAGACAACGCGCAAGCGCATGGTGATCACCGCCGTGGAGCATCTCGACTTCCACTGCCAGGACCAGGAAGTGGTCTCGATCATCGGTCCGTCGGGCTGCGGCAAGTCCACGCTGCTGAACATGGCGTCGGGCCTGGACCGGCCGTCGGAAGGCCGCGTCTATGTCGATGGCGAGCTGGTCGACGGGCCGAACAGCCACGTCGCCTTCATGCTGCAGAAGGACCTGCTGCTGCCCTGGCGCACAATCATCCAGAACGTCGAGTTCGGACAGGAGATCCAGGGCGTCGCCAAGGCCGAGCGGCGGGAGCGCGCCATCGACCTGTTGAGCCAGTTCCGCCTCGACGGTTTCGCCGACTACTACCCGCATCAGATCTCCGGCGGCATGCGGCAGCGCGCCGCCATGGCCCGCACGCTGGCCAACGATCCCGACGTGCTGCTGATGGACGAGCCGTTCTCCGCCCTCGACGCGCAGACCAAGATGGTGCTGCAGCGCGACCTGGCGCAGACCCTGCTGCATCGGCAGAAGACGGCGCTGTTCATCACCCACGACCTGGAGGAGGCGGTGGCGCTGTCCGACCGTGTCCTGGTGATGTCGAACCGCCCGGGCACGATCATCGAGGAAATCGTCGTCGACCTGCCCGACCGCAGCGAGCCCTTCGCCCGGCGCCAGCACCCGCGCATGGGCAGCTACACCAAGCACCTGATGGAGCTGCTGCATCTGGGCGATCCAGAGACGGTCGCCGTCTGAGCGCACGCATTCGAGCAAAAGCAATCGACAAACAGGGAGTCACTCGATCATGTCGAAGCGTATTTTCGCCGCCGTCGGCGGCCTGCTTGCCGCCACCGCCCTCTCGCCCCAGGCGATCGCGCAGGATCTGACGCCGGTCACCTACCTGCTGCCGGCGCCGCAGTTCCTGGTCGCCTTCGCGCCGATGAACCTGGCGGAAGCCCGCGGCTACTACGCCGAGGAAGGCGTGGCGGTGGAGTTCATCACCGTGCGCGGCGGCGCCGAGGTGGCGACCCAGGTCGGCGCCGGCAACGCGCTGGTGGGCGGCGGCATCGGCGACACCTCGATCATCGTGCGCCCGAACGGCGTGCCGATCCGCTCCGCCGCCGTGCTGGGCGGCGGCGCCCTGACCACCGTCGTGGGCCGGGCCGATCACGGCATCGAGACGCTGGAGGATCTGGAGGGCGCGACCATTTCGGTGCAGGCGTTCCAGGACACCACCTTCTACTCCCTGCTCGGCTCCATGGGCACGGTCGGCCTTGGCCAGAACGACGCCGATATCCAGGCGCACGGCCCCGCCGGCGTCTGGCAGCTCTTCGTCTCGGGCGAGATGGACGCCATGTCGGCGGTGCCGGACTGGATCGTGCTGGCGGAGATGCAGGGCGTCGACGTGGTTCGTCTGTCCGGCCCGGACATCTTCCCCTCCATGGCCCAGGCGATCATCACCTCCGACAGCGGCTTTGCCGAGAACCCGGAGGCCGTGTGCGGCGTGGTCCATGCCGTCACCCGCGCCATCGAGGACATCCTGGCCGATCCGGAGGCGGCGGCCGAGGACCTGATCGCCTTCCTGCAGGAGAACGAGTTCCCGGTCGAGCCCGACAGCGTGCTGCCGATCATCCAGGCTTATGCCGAGAACGTCTATGCCGGCCAGGAGACCCTGGGCGTCGCCGACGCCGACCGCTACGCCGCGGTGCAGGACTTCTATCTGGAGGCCGGGATCATCCGCGAGGCGACCCCGATCGAGGATCTCTTCACCAATGACTGCTTCCAGTAACACCACCGCCGCCGCCGGGGACGTCGTCGCGTCCCCGAGCGCGCTCGACCGGATCCTGGCGAGCCTGACCTCGCTCAAGGTCGCCGGCAGCCTGGCCCTGCTGGTCGTCCTCGTCGCCGCCTGGGAATGGGGGCCGGGGGTGCTCGGCATCCCCGCCTTCATCATCCCGCCGGCCTCCGAGGTGTGGACCGAGTTCCTCTGGATGCTCGACCGCAGCGGTCTGCTCTACCACACCGTGCTGACCTTCGCCCTGGTGGTCGCCGGCTTCGTCATTGGCAGCCTGCTGGGCGCGGTGATCGGCTACCTGCTCGGCATCAGCCGCAATGCCGAGATCGTGCTGTCGCCCTACATCCTGGCGCTGCAGATCGCGCCGAAGGTCGCCTTCGCGCCGCTCTTCGTCCTGTGGTTCGGCTACAACTTCATGCCGAAGGTGCTGGTGGCGGTGCTGATCGTCTTCTTCCCGGTGCTGATCAACGTGCTGGGCGCGGTGCGCGCGGTCGACCAGCAGCAGATCGATCTGGCACGATCGTTCAAGGCGTCGCGCTTCCAGATCTTCCGCAAGATCGAGCTGCCGGCCTCCATGCCGGCCTTCTTCGCCGGCCTGCGCATCGGCTCCACCCTCGCCGTCATCGGCGTCGTGGTGGGCGAGCTTGTCGGCGGCAACACCGGCCTCGGCTACCTGCTGACCTTCGCCCAGGGCCAGGCCAACACGCCGGCGGTCTTCGTCACCATCATCATGCTGACGGTCATCGGCATCATCGTCTACCTCGCCGTGGTGGCCATGGAGGGCCGCGTGCTGCGCTACATGAACCGCCGTGCCGTCGACGGGAAATAGCCCGTCGCCCCCCGCAACCCCTTTGGAGCCCGCATCGCCATGAGTGCCGCCGAGAAGCAGACCGCCCAGTCCGACCTGCCCTATCCCAGCCAGGAGAACCCGCCCTTCGAGACCTGGCGGAAGCCGGCGGGCAAGAGCCTGGGCGAGTGGCTGGCGACCCGGGTCGCCCGCTACGAGCAGCGCAGCTACGACTGGAACGCGCTGGGCTGGCAGGCCGAGGTCGACCCCAAGTACCGGCGCGCCCAGACCCGCTACATCGGCACCGGGGCGGCCGGCGTGAAGAGCGACACCAACACCATCCCGGCCGAGCACTTCACCTTCTCCACCATGATCTTGCGGGCCCGCTGCACGTCCACCACGACGTCGAGGAGGCCTTCTTCATCCTCAAGGGCCGCCACGTGAAGCTGTTCTTCGAGTATGACGGCGAGACCTGGGAGACCGAACTCGGCGAGCGCGACGTCATCTCCTGCCCGCCCGGCGTCTATCGCGGCCTGCGCAACGAAAGCCAGGAGGAGGCCCTGATGTGCGTCATGCTCGGACGCAACACCCCAGACCTCCCCGACTATCCGGACGACCACCCCATCGCCATCGCCAAGGCCGAAAGAAAGAAAAAGCAGGCGGCCTGAACCCGGCGCGCGCGATCGCATCCAGTGAAAGACCAGGCGGAAAGGCCCATGGCCGGAAACCAGCCGTCCGCGCCCTCCGCGGCCGATCCGTCGCCGTCGTTGCGGCGGCCGGACGGCTCGCCACCGGATGCGCGCTACATGGTCCCCGGGCTCGAGCGCGGGCTCAAGGTCTTCGCGCTGTTCAACCGGCAGCGCAAGCCGCTGACCCTGACCGAGATCGCCGCCGGCGTCGGGCTTAGCCGGTCGGCGACCTTCCGGCTGGTCTACACGCTCGAGACCCTTGGCTTCCTGGAAAAGGCGGCGGGCGACAGCGCCTTCCGCCTCACCTCCTTCGTCCTCGACCTCGGCTTCAGCTACCTCGCCTCGCTCGACATCCTCGATCTCGCCGAGGAGCCGTTGCGTGGCCTGCGTGACCGCACCGGCGAGGCCGTGCATCTCGCCCGCCGCGAAGGCCGCGAGATCGTCTATCTCATGCGCCTCGCCTCCACCCAGCAACTCACCTCGAACGTGCAGGTCGGCGCCAGGCTGCCGGCGCACGCCACCTCGCTCGGCCGCATGCTGCTGACCGGGCTCACCGATGCCGAACTCACGGCCCTCTACCGCGGCGTCGATCTGGCGGCCGCGACCAAGAACACGGCGACCACGGTCGATGACCTGCTCCGCCTGATCGGCGAGGACCGGGCGCGCGGCTATGTGCTCGGCCACGGCATCTTCGAGCGCCAGCTCGACACCCTGGCGGCCCCCGTCAGGGATGGCGGCGGCAGGGTGGTGGCGGCGATCTCCATCGTCGGACTCGGCTGGGATTTCGACGACGAGGAGCGCATGGGCTCCCTCACCCGGGCGGTCCTGGAAACCGCCGCCACGATCTCCGAGCGACTCGGCAACCGCGCCTGATCCCGGCGAGCGGCCCGAACGGTTGAACTCCATCCCGCCCGACACGGCGCCCGGCACCCCCTCCTCAGCATCCTACTCCCAAAGCAAGCCCGCCGCCTGTCGCCTGGCCGGTTGACAGGGGGGTCTCGACTCCTTAGAAGTTTCATATGAAAAATTTATGTTTGATATAACAAACAACCTGGAGGGTGCCATGCTACGTCGCGATCTTCTCATCAAGGGTTCCGCCCTCGGCGCACTGCCGCTGGTGTCGTCGACCTTCGTTCCCGGCCTGGTCCGGGCCCAGGAGGCCGGCAATCTGATCTTCGTCACGCCGTTCGGCTATTCGCTGTCCTTCTCCGCCGTGATGTACGGCCAGGCCGGCGGCTTCTACGCCGAGGAAGGCCTCGACGTGCATGTCGAGGGCGGTCGCGGCGCGGCGCAGGCGGTGCAGCTGGTCGCCGCCGACCAGGCCGGTGCGGCGCGCACGGGCGGCGCCAATTACATGATCGCCCGGGTCGAGAACGACGCGCCGGTGCAGGCCTTCGCCACCATCGCGCAGGACTCCCCGTTCTTCATCATCTCGCCCAACAGCGCGCCGATCGTCGCGCCCAGCGACTTCGTCGGCCGCACGGTCGGCATGGCCTCGCTCGGCGGCTCGATGGAGGCGACGCTGAACCTCATGCTCCAGCGCAACGAGATCGACCCGGCCGAGGTCAACCGCGAGCGCGTCGCCGACACCCCGGCCGCTTTCGGCCTGATCGAGGCCGAGCGTCTCGACGGCTTCTTCGGCAATGTCAGCACCGCCACCCGCCTCCTCGCCGAGGGCTATGACATCAACGCCAGCCCGGTGGACGACGGCATTCCGGGTCAGGTCTACGTCGCCAGCGACGAGGACATCGCCAACAACGCCGACCAGCTCGTCGCCTTCACCCGCGGCACCTACCGCGCCATCCAGGACATCCTCGGCCGCGGCGAGGACCTGGAGCCGGTGATCGCCACCATGCGCGATCAGTACGACATCCCCGGCAGCGAGGAGACCGAGGTGGCCGTGCAGGACCTCTACGCCAACTCCCGCCTGTGGATCCGCCATGGCGAAGACCAGGCCCTGCGCTGTAACCCGGAGCACTGGGCGGAGGGCGAGGCGCTGCTGCGCCAGGCCGGCCTGATCACCTCGGAAGCCGATCAGCCGCTCTACACCAACGCCATCTGGGACCGGGCGGTCTCCGGCTAGGCACCGGACATGGCCGAGCTCAGAATGGTCACGCCGCCGGATGGCGCGGCAGCCGCCGAGCGCGCCGACCCCCTCGTGCATATCGAGGGGGTCGGGCGCATCTTCCGATCCAAGAAGGCCGAGGTCCGGGCGCTCGAGGACATCTCGCTGGCCATCCAGCGCGGCGAGTTCGTCGCCGTCGTCGGGCCCTCGGGCTGCGGCAAGTCGACCCTGCTGCGCCTGCTCTGCGGCCTCGACGAACCAACCTCGGGCCGCATCCGCTGGGAACACGACCGGCCCGGGCACTGTGCCGTCGCCTTCCAGGAGCACCGGCTGCTCGCCTGGCGCTCGGTGCTGGAGAACATCATCCTGCCAAAGGCCATGCGTGCCGCCCCCACGCCGGCCGACTACGAACGCGGCCGCGGCCTGGCCAAGCTCGTCGGCCTGAAGGGCTTCGAGGACGCGAGACCCTCGGCACTGTCCGGCGGCATGAAGCAGCGCACGGCGGTGGCCCGGGCGCTGTTCGCCGAGCCCGACCTGCTGCTGCTCGACGAGCCCTTCGGCGCGCTCGACGCCATCACCCGCGAACGGATCACCGCCGACACCGAGACGATCTGGCTGAACGGTCAGTTCACCGCGCTCCTGATCACCCACTCCATCGCCGAGGCCGTCCACCTCGCCGACCGGGTGGTGGTGATGTCGCCCCGCCCGGGCCGCATCACCGGCATCGTGCCGATCGACCTGCCCCGGCCGCGCGGCAAGCTGATCGGCGAGCCGCCCTTCGTGGAACTGGTCAACCGCATCCGCGGCATGCTGAAGGAGGACGACGATGCGTAAGACGCTGATCCAGGCGACCGCCGTCGTCGCCTTCTTCGCCCTGTGGAAGCTCTACGTCACCGGCTTCAACGTCTCCGCCCTCGTGCTGCCGCCGCCCGAGGCGATCGCGGTGGCGCTGGTCGACCTGTTCGCCAGCGGCGAGATCTGGTTCCACCTCTACACCACGCTCATCGAGTGCCTCGGCGGCTTCATCATCGCCTGCGCCGCCGGCATGACGCTGGGCCTGCTGCTCGGCCGCATCGAGATCCTCGACATCATCTTCAAACCCTTCGTCATCGCCCTGCAGGTGACGCCGAAGGTGGCGCTGATCCCGCTCTTCATCCTGTGGTTCGGCTTCGGCATCGAATCCAAGATCATCGTCTCCGCGGTGCTCGCCTTCTTCCCGGTCTTCGCCAACTCCTATCTCGGCGCCCGCTCCATCGACCGCGGCCTGCTGGAGCTGTTCGACGTCGGCAAGTCGGGCCATCTGCGCCGCTTCCGCATCCTCGTCTTCCCCAGCGCCATGCCCTACATCCTCACCGGCATGGAGATGGCGATCGTGCTGTCGATCATTGGCGCCGTGGTCGCCGAGTTCGTGGCCGGCTCGCGTGGGCTCGGCTATCTCGCCACGATCAAGCTGCAGGAACTCGAGGTCGACACGCTGTTCGCCGTGGTCATCGTCCTCGCGCTCATCGGCTTCCTGCTCTACTTCCTGGTGGGATCGCTCCGGCGCTTCGTCATCCCCTGGCACGAAAGCGCCTCGCGCACGGCAATCTGACCGGCCTGACGGGCCAGTCCCCGGGGGCGCGTGGTGATCCGCGCGCCCCTTTTTCTGTTAGCATTCATTATCATTCCTTAACATTCGGCGCCGAAACAGTCGGCGGATCGGATCGACCTCGACGGCAGGATAATAGGATTATCATCCTGTTTCGTCATCGCGGTCAAGCCATGGCGCGGACGGCGCCGAGAGGGACCTGGGGGAATTCGTTGACCCCGTCTCCGTCACTCTGGAATATGGTCGCCGACGACGCGGCGTGGAGAAATGCTCAAAGCGGACCAATGCTCTACCCGCATGCCACTACCTTTCCGTGCATCCGGAGACCCGGCCTTGACGACCGAGCGGCTGCCCGATGGCTGCGCCCTGATCCCGCTCACCACCCATCACGACGAGCGCGGCGCGCTGACGGAGATCTTTCGCGCCGAATGGCCGACCGGCATCCGGCCGGTGCAGTGGAACTTCGTGCGCAGCCGGGCGGACGTGCTGCGCGGCGTTCATGTCCATGTCGAGCATGACGACTACCTCGTCTGCCTATCCGGCCTGATGGTCCTTGGCCTGGTCGACATCCGCCCCGAGTCGCCGACCCACGGCCTCGCCGTGACCATCACCCTCGATCCCGCCGACCCGCACGCCGCCTTCGTGCCCACCGGGGTGGCGCACGGCTTCCACTTCCCGGTCGAGTCGAGCCTCTGCTACTCGGTCTCGCACTATTGGAACCCGCGTGACGAACTGGGTTGCCGATGGGACGACCCGGCCCTGGGCCTCGACTGGCGGGTCGGCGCGCCGGAACTCTCCGAGCGCGACCGGAACGCCGGCAGCTTCACGACCATGGTCGACCGCTACCGGTTCCTCCGGGAGCAGCACGCGGCCACCCAATGAGCCGGCCACGCCATGTCGGCCTTGTCGGCTGCGGCGGCTGGGGACGGCTGATCCTGCGCGACCTGAAGGCGCTGGGCGCCCGCGTCACCTGCGTTGCGCCGGGCGAGCGCTCGCGCGAGAACGCCCGCCAGGGCGGCGCCGATGCGATCGTCACCACGCTCGCGGACCTGCCGGCGGTCGACGGCGCGGTGGTCGCCACGCCCAGCGACAGCCATGGCGCGGTCGCCCTGGAACTGGTCCGTCGCGGGCTGCCGGTCTTCGTCGAGAAGCCGCTGACCTCCGACCTCGCCCAGGCCCGGGCCCTGGTCGAGGCGGCCCCGGACCGGGTCTTCGTCATGGACAAGTGGCGCTATCACGGCGGCATCCGGAAGCTGGCGGAGGTCGCGCGCGACGGCGGGCTGGGCGCCGTGCTCGGGCTGCGGACCTTCCGGCTCGGCTGGTCGATGACCCATAACGAGGTCGACCCGGTCTGGAACCTGCTGCCCCACGACCTGTCGATCAGCCTGCACGTTCTGGGCCACCTGCCGCCGCTCGCCTGGGCCGTGACCGATCCGCTCGGGCCGCCCGGCGGCGGTGTTACCGCGCTGCTCGGACAGAGCGAGGGGCCACGCGCCCTCGTCGAGTGCTCGGCCCATCACCCCGTCAACCGGCGCAGCGTCGTCCTCGCCTGCGAGACCGGCACGCTGACCCTGAACGCCAGCCTGGACGACCATCTCCTCCTGCGCCGCGGGCGCCCGGGTGACGCCGCGGCGACGGAGGAGCGGGTACCGATCGACACCGCCATGCCGCTGGAGGCCGAGCTCGCCGCCTTTCTCGATCATCTGCGGGGTGGGCCGCCGCCGCTCAGCAGCGCCGCCGACGGCCTGGCGGTCGTCGAGCGCTGCTGCGAGATCCGGGCGTTCGCCGGCATCCCCGGATGAGCGACGCGCCCTACGCCACGGTGCTGGTCCCGACCCACGACCACAGCCAGCTCATCGGCTACGCGCTCGACAGCATCCGGCGTCAGCGCTTCGTCGATTTCGAGCTCTTCGTGGTCGGCGACGGGGCGCCCGCCGCCACCCGCGAGGTGGTGGAGAGCCTGGCCCGCGTCGACCCGCGCATCCGCTTTTTCGACTTCCCCAAGGGCGCCCGACATGGCGAGGCGAACCGGCACGCCGCGCTGGCCCATGCGCGTGGCCGCATCGTCGCCTATTGCGGCGACGACGACCTCTGGTTCGCCGACCATCTGGCGACCATGGCCTGGCTGCTGCGCCGGGCCGACTTCGCGCACACCACCCAGGTCGACGTGCATGCCGGCGGCGATCTGCACGCCCATGTCGGCGCGGTCGCCGATCCGCGGTTTCGTCGGCGCATGCTCGACGACGGTCACGGCTTCTTCGGTCTCAGCGTCTCCGGCCATCGCCTGGACGCCTATCGCCGGCTGCCCGATGGCTGGGGACCCGCCCCCGCCGGCCAGCCCTCCGACCAGACGATGTTCCGCAAGTTCGTGGCGCAGCCCGGCCTGCGCTTCGCCACCGGCCACGACGTCACGGCGATCCACATCTCATCGCCCCTGCGGACCGACTGGACGGCGGAGGCGCGGCGGTGCGAACTCCACGGCTTCCACGCCCGTCTCGACGACCCGGCACTGCGCAAATCCTTCCGGCAGGCGACCAGGACCGCCCGACGCCACCATCTCTCCCCCGCCGCCTACCGCTGGTGGACACTGCACCAGCACCTGCAACGCCTCGCCATCCACGGACGTAGAGCGCCGCCGGGCTAATGCGGATCATGCCTCGACGGAGCCGAGACCGGTTCCGTCAAGCCGTGATCCTGTCTAGACCACGGCGACCTACCGGGCAGATGAACTCGTCGACTGTTCCTGGCAAAGCAGCATGGCCGGATCGATCCGCCAGTCCGGCGAGCCGTAGCCATCGGGCCAGTACCAAGGTTCAACTTCATTGAAATAGACGACACCCTCCAGCAGAGGGAAATCGTCCATGTGACGGCACATGCTGGCGAACCAGTGACGCTGGATCTGGGGGCTCTGGACGGCGTTGTTCGATGCCGCCCCCATCTCCGCGACGATCACCGGGTGACCGTAATCCTCGACCCTGGAATACTTCTCATAGAAGTGCCCGCCGAAGGTGCGATAGTAGCCGAAATAATCGACCTCGAACTCGTAAAGCGAAAACACAGACACACCGACGATGTCGACGACATCAGGACCGGGATAGTAGGCATCGAGCGTATCATCGCCGCGCGGCGACCATACATACAGGGCGGCCGGAGCGTGAGCGCGGCAATGCTCGACGAAATAGCGATAGGCAGCGATGAAGTCCGCGCCATCCGTGGAATGCCAGGGATAGCGGTCGCCAGGTGCCTCCATCTCATGCCCCCAACGGACCATCACCGGCTGGTCGAGTGTGCCGATGTCCCGGCAGACCCGCTCCAACTCCGGGTCGAACTCTCCCGCGACGATGTCGGAGAGGTGCCCGGGCCCGCCGCCGGCGCGCCAGTCGACAGCGCGCGTGTAGGGTTCGACGGTGACCATCAGACGGCGACCCACATCCATTGCCGACGCCGCCGTGCGGATGATGTCTCCTGTCTCATACTCCTGCCAGGCGACGTAGATCAGTTCGACATCCAGGCCGGGGAAATCCGTGTAGAGACGGCGCGGATCGTAGAGCCCGAAGAAGATATCGCCGTCGAGGAAGGCGGCGCGGGCCGACGCCTGCTCTGACCTCAGCCTGTTTGGTATCGGGGCAGAGGTCGGATGATCATGCGGTACCGCAACGGCGGGACGATTCGTGCTCCCCTGATCGAGGCCTCGGCATGCCACCGGTGTCATCAGCACAAGCAGGATCAGAACAAACCTCGTCCCCCTTCCGCCGGCACACAACGGTCTCGGCCCATGCCGGCGGCGTTGCGAAAAACCGCTCACTTCTGCCGCCACACGATCAGAACGAAAGGAACGCCGCCAAGGTGATTTCGAACCGTGCCGCCACGCACAGCACCGCGAAGGCCATCAGGAGAACGGGAAGGAGCAGTGAGTTGAAGCATCCGGAGAGCGACTTCAGGTTTGGCTTCGCGATGATCCCGTTCTCCATTCTATGACGCTTGAGGACGATGAACAGGACGAAGGCATAGATCAGGCCGTTCAGTCCCGCGAAGAGGTAGAACCCAGCCGCGTCCACTGCTGTCGGCAGGAGCATCGGCAATCCGCTGGAGGCGAGGGAAAGAACCGCATAGGGCGCGAGGATGCGCACCGGCAACTCGCCGACCTCCGTCATACCCTTCGGCGTGATGCGGAATTCGGTCTCCTTGCCCGTCAGCCCGCGCCTTGCGCCCTCGAGGGTTCCAAGAAGCATCCACGGCCAGCGGGCGAAGAGGAAGAGCAGCCCCTCCCAACCGATGGTTTTTGAACGGGATGGCCGACCCCAGCCGTTCCACCGCAGCCATTGCACCAGAACCATCACCACCAGATTGACGGTGATGAAGTGCACGATGAACTCGCCATAGCCGACATTGGCCCAGGCCTGGTTGGTCGCGAGCGCCCACAGAGGCATCACGTACATCATCAGCATGGCGAGCGAGGAGAACGGATACCAAAGCTGGCAGAACAGGAACTGCGCCTTCAGCCGCCAGGGCAGCCGACCGACATAATGCCGCGTGTAGCGCACGAGCAGCGTCACCAGGCTGCGACTCCACTGGAACTCCTGGGTGACCAGGTCTGAGAATGTGATCGGTCCGTCACCATGGGCAATGGCATCGAAGGCGTGAACGCCCCGCCAGCCGCCGGAATTCATCAGCAGTGTCGTGGAGTGGTCCTCCGCGAGTTCGGGGCCGAGACCGCCGACGTCGCGCAGGGCCTTGGTGCGCACGGCATAGTGTGAGCCAATGCACAGGGACGCCAGTCCGGCGCCGGAGTAGCCCGTCTGCATGATGCCGTGCAGCATCGATTCAAAGTAGAGGCGCCCGCGCGCCGACCAGCTGCGCTTGGCATTGGCATTGCAGATCGACGGTGCGGACACGTAGCCCACTGCCGGGTTGGCGAACGGCCGCAGCATCGCGCGCAGATAACCCGGCTGTGGCACGTGATCGGCGTCGAGTTGGGCGACGAAATCATAACGGTCGTAGCCGTAGTGATCGTAGAAGAAGGCGAGGTTGCCCTCCTTGCACCGGGTACGCCTCGGCCATTCCTTGCGGTGATAGTCCTCCCGACCTTTCCGCGTCGACACCTGAACGCCGTTGGCTCGGCACCAGTCAAGCGTCTCGGCCGACGGGTCCTCGTCGGCGAGCCAGGTGTCGTGCGGAACGTCTTGCGCCAGCATGGCTTCAAGCGTCGTACGTACCACGGACCAGGGCTCCGACGGCGCCTTGGTCACGACGATCGCCACCCGACCCTGGGGCAGGGGACAGCGGGGCGACGGCACCTTTGCAAAAGCGACGACGCTGACGAAGTAGATCTGCAGCACGCTCAGCCAGATCAGGACGGCGGTGAGAGCGACATAACGTGTCGTCGAGACGATGAAGGTGCTGTCGAACCACCACGTCCAGCACCAGACCAGCGTCAAAAGCCAGACCGCGACGAAGCCGGCATAGACCAGCTGCTGCCGGGGCGACATGAGCCAGTCGAGATACCGGGTCTCGGTGGGGGCGACACTGCGCGTGTCCGCAAACCCGATCGGTGGTGCTGAAACCTGCGATGCTGGCGGCGCGTCAGCGAGCGCGACCGCCGGCTGTGATCCCTTTCTGAGCATCCGTCATTCCGCCGCGGTCCGGACGGTCGCGTCTTTCGCATCGCGTCCCGCTGCGAAGGTCGGCCAGGCCGACGCGATGATCGTACCGAGCGCGGAATGACGCGGACGGAAGCCGAGCAATCGTTCAGCCTTCGAGATGTCGGCCATCAGGGCCGGCGGGTCGCCCGGTCGACGCGCGCGCACCCGCAGCGGCACCTTGCGTCCGGTCTCGCGCTCGATCTCGTCGACGACCTGTCTGATAGACGCACCCCGTCCAGCCCCAAGATTGACGGTGATCTCCCGTTCGCCAGAGAGCAGATGCTCCAGGGCGAGGCAGTGTGCCTCGGCCAGATCGGTCACGTGAACATAATCCCGGATACAGGTACCGTCGGGTGTCGGGTAATCGTCGCCCAGAATGTCCAGGGCTTCGATGTCTCCCAGCGCCGCCAGCATGGCACGCGGGATGATGTGGGTTTCCGGATCATGCCGCTCTCGCAGTTCGCCTTCGGGATCCGCCCCGGCGGCGTTGAAATAGCGCAGCAGAGCGAAGCCCAGTCCGTGGACCCCGGCACAATCCCGGATCATCTGCTCGCACACCAGTTTGGTGCGGCCATAAGGGTTGATGGGATCCTGCCGTGTCATCTCCGTAATCGGCAGGATTTCCGGCACGCCATAGGTCGCGCAGCTGCTGGAGAAGACCAGCGTGCGCAGTTCGTAGGCACGCATCGCCTGCAGCAGCGATGCCGTGCCGCCGATGTTGACGGCGTAGTAATCAGCCGGAATGTCGAAGGACTCACCGACATAAGCGAAAGCCGCCAAGTGAATCACAGCGCGCGGGCGGTACTCCGCCAGCGCCGCCCGCAGCGCGGGCTGATCGCGCAGATCCGCCTTGATCAACGGCCCCCACTTCACGGCGTCGTGGTGGCCGCGCGAGAGGTTGTCGAAGGTGATGGGCAGAAACCCACGGCCGTAGAGCGCCTTGCAGGTATGGCTGCCGATGAAGCCGGCCCCGCCGGTGACGAGCACCGGCGTGCGGTCCGTTACGGTGGTGCTCATTCCGCCGCCATCCCATCGACCATCGCCGCGAAAGAGGCGATCGTGCGGCTCAGCCCGGCCTCGAGCGGAACCTGAGGCCGCCAGCCAAGTTGCTCGTTCGCGCGCCGGATGTCGGGGCGGCGGATCTTCGGGTCGTCCACCGGCAGCGGCCGATAGCGCAGCGCCGAGATCGAGCCCGTCATCTCGATGATCAACCGGGCCAGTTCGCCGACCGGCATCTCGGTGGGATTGCCAAGATTGATCGGACCGGAGACCTCGAAATCGGTCTCCATCATGCGGATCAGGCCGTCCACCAGATCGTCGACGTAGCAGAATGACCGGGTCTGCGAACCATCGCCATAGACCGTCAGGTCCTGTCCGGACAGCGCCTGGACGATGAAGTTCGACACCACGCGACCATCGCCTGCGGACAGGCGCGGGCCGTAAGTGTTGAAGATGCGCACGACCTTGGCGTCGACGCCGTATGTTCGGCGGTAGTCGAAGCAGAGCGTCTCGGCGACGCGCTTGCCCTCGTCGTAACAGGCGCGCGGGCCGATCGGGTTGACGTTGCCCAGATAGCTCTCAGGCTGCGGGTGCACCTGGGGGTCGCCATAGACCTCCGAGGTCGAGGCCTGCACGAGCTTCGCGTTGTTGCGCCGGGCCAAGTCCAGCATGTTGATCATGCCCAGCACGTTGGTCTTCACCGTGCTCACGGGATCGCGCTGGTAGTGCGGCGGCGAGGCCGGGCAGGCCATGTTGAAGATGGCGTCGATCTCGCAGTCGAAGGCATCCTCGACATTGTGCTCGACGAAGCTGAACCGCGGATTGCCGAGAAGGTGGAAGATGTTGTCCCGGGAGCCGGTCGACAGATCGTCCAGGCAGACCACCTCGTGCGACAGCTCGAGCAGCCGCTCGCACAGATGCGATCCCACAAAACCGGCGCCGCCGGTCACGAGAATTCGTTTACGCGTTGTCATTTCGGATCCCCCCACAGGCTCCCAGGTAAGGGGGCAATCGCTTTTCGTCCGACCGTCGCCACTTCTGGCAGCCGTCAGCACCGGATACACGTATCCGGACCGTCACGCACGATTTCGACACCCCCACCGAGGACCATGTCCCCGCCCCCAAAGCATTCGTCAGATCAGGACGGTCGACAAGGAGCGGAGATTCGCAATCGATTGCAGACGCTCTGGACTTGCATCCATCGGGTAGAATGTTGAATTGATTAACATATTCTAGGTTTCATGCCCGATTGAAATCTCGCATTTTACGAGCCTTTCCGGGTCAGAAACATCTATCTATGGCAATCCTTGCTTTAGTAATTCCTTAGGCGATGATCTCTGGACAGAGGCGGTTTTTCCATCATTTCTAGCATATCCGAGGTCTCAGTTCGGACCATTCGCGGCACTCGGCACCGCTATTCCCTTTCGATTTTGAGAAAATCGACAGCCATCCCGGAACGTGTGCGACGCGGAGGCGGACCACACCCCCTCGGCGCGTGATGGAAGCGCTCCTCCACGGTTCGACACTCCCGTCAGGTCGTGGTCCGCGTGGTGCCGCCGGTGCCGGCTTGAAGAATCGCGGCACCGGTACTGCGCTCCGGCCTCTCAGACCACGGTGACCTCGAGGTCGCCGACGCCGTCGACATGGCCCTTGAGGCGGTCGCCCCTGACGACCGGGCCGACGCCGGCCGGCGTGCCGGTCATGATCAGGTCGCCCGGCGCCAGGCGGAACAGCCGCGAGAGATGGGCGATCACCTCCGGCACCTTCCAGATCAGCTGGTCGAGGTCGCCGGTCTGCACCGCGCGGCCGTTCACCTCCAGCCAGATCGCCCCCTTGGCCGGGTGGCCGATCCGCGCCGCCGGCACC
>Ga0207773_100039_pt1 | contig 139998 bp, 123 predicted proteins | sample TtaePargueraPR_2_FD_187281 | JGI IMG/M metagenome (GOLD analysis project Ga0207773, IMG submission 187281) | Aerobic enrichment media microbial communities from Bioluminiscent Bay, La Parguera, Puerto Rico - Tt and M1 (3) (SPAdes) | ecosystem: Environmental > Aquatic > Marine > Unclassified ... | reverse complement strand
TCTTACTCACCAGAAAGGTGCACCTGATTCCATCATGGATATGATCTAGACACTCACATCCTTACAGGTCAGGTGCACCTTTCACTTACCGGCCTCGATGACCTAATTCCCCACAGACTGGGGGAGGCTAACCTGCGCGGTGGCGAACGGTCCGTTGGGCGCGGCGACGCTCGCGGGGGTCGGGTCCGGACCCCGCTGGTACGGGTTGTCCGCCGCGACCGCCGCCGGACCGGCTGCCACGATCCCGACAGCCAGCCCGAGAGTGGCCGCCGCTGCCGTGGCGAGCAGCTTGAGTGGGCGTCGTCGGGCCGGCCGCCGGCCGGGACGGGAGTCTGCGGGTGGTGGGTGTGTCGTCGCAGTTCCTGGCATCGGGTGTCTCCTTGCCCGTCGTGGGGTGGGCCATCGAACCGATGGTCATCGATGTTATCGATCACATTACCCACCCTGCGGGCTGGCCATCAATTGATGTCCAGGAACGACATTTGCCAGTACGGATTACCGCCGTCGGTAAAGTGGCACATGTCGCCGGCCGGTCAGGACAGCCAGTTGCTCACGGCCAGGGTGCCGAGCAGCCGCAACGCCTCGGCGCTGCGACCATCCGATGCGCGGTAGACAATCAGCTGCTGGCCAGCGGCACCCCGCACGTCGAACGCGTGGTACGTCAACGTCAACTCGCCGACCCTGCCGTGTCGGAACGTCTTCGCCTCGTGGGTCTTGCCCCGTACGTCGTTGCGCTGCCACAGCCGGCGGAACTCCGGGCTGGCTGCGCTCACCTCCTCGACCAGCTCGTGCACCCGCCGGTCGTGTGGGTCGTGACCGAGCGCGAGCCGCAGATTCGCCACGCACGCCTGCGCGGCACGTTGCCAGTCGACGAAGAAGGTGGCACCGGCCGGGTCGAGGAACGTCATCCGGACGATGTTGTCCGGCTCGGTGAAGTCGGCGTAGAACGCGTCGGCCAGCGCGTTGCCGGCCAGCAGGTCGAGGCGGCGGTCGATCACGATCGCCGGGGTGTCCGGCCAGGCGTCGAGCAGCTCCCGCAGCGCCGGGTCGACCCGGGGGCAGGCCGGCGTCGGGGTCGACCCGGGGGCGACATCGGCCAGCCGGAACAGATGTTCCCGGGCGTCGGCGTCGAGATCGAGCGCCCTGGCCACGGCATCCAGCACCGACGCCGATGGGTGGCGCTCCCGGCCCTGCTCCAGCCGGGTGTAGTAGTCGACGCTCACCCCGGCCAGCACCGCGACCTCTTCGCGGCGCAGCCCGGCGACCCGCCGAGTGCCGCTGGACGTCAGCCCGACGTCGCCCGGTGTGAGCCGGGCCCGGCGGGCGACGAGGAACGCCCCGAGCTCGGTGGTGGGCATGCCGCCCACGCTAACCAGCGCGAGCTCCAGCCAACCAGGGTGCGCCACACCCTGGTAACGGCCGGCCTGGTTGGCCGGAACCGCCGCGCCGATGGTGGAGGGGACCCAGCAGAACGACTACTGGAGGTTCTCGTGACCACCCGCACACTCGACGAGGCAGTTCTCGCGGAGATCACCGCCGACACCGCAGGTGGGGACACCACAACAGATCATCGTCGGCCGCTGATGTTCGTCGACGCCACCATCCACACCCTGGACCCGGTGATCGGCGACTTCGCCACCGCCGACCTGCTGCTCGGCGGCGACGTGATCGTCGCAGTCGGCCCCGGCCTGCACACTGCGGCAGAGGACGACGGGGCAATCGTCGTCGACTGCACCGGTCTGACCATCGTGCCGGCGGTCGTCGACGGCGTCGCTGTCGCCGGCCTGCGTACCGGCCCCGCCGACCGGGTCGGCACCCTGACCCCCGGCAATCCCGCCACCTTCGCCGTGATCGCCGGTGCAGGCGCCGACGACTCCGCCGTGGAGATGGTCATCTGGCGGCCGGAGCAGGCCGCCGCGATCGTCGTCGACGGCGAGATCGCCCTGTTCAACGGCCGCCGACTGACGCCGGGAACGGTCGACGAGACCACCCCGACCGGCTCCGACGACGGCAGCCCCTGGGTCGTCGACAGCCCGTACCTCGGCATGTGGATCGACGAGACCGGCTTCATCCACCAGGAACTCACCGCCGACGGCCGCTACGACGAGACGCGCGGCGGCCGGCCGCACGCGTACCAGGGGTCGTTCTGGATCCACGGCGACCGGATCGTCTACCGCGACGACCTGGGTTTCTGGGCGTACGGCCGGTTCAGCGACGACGTGCTGCACCACGCCGGCTACGTGTTCCACCGAAGGTGAACCCGACAGAGAGCCAGTGAACCTCGACGAAGAGTAGGAGAAGACGATGAAGACGCTGTTCAGCGGAGGCGCGGTCGTCACCATGGACCCGACGATCGGCGACCTCGACTCCGGCGACGTGCTGGTCCGCGACGACCGGATCGTCGCCGTCGGCCCGGACCTGCGGTCGCACCCGGACGCGGCCGGCGCGACCGTCGTCGACACCACCGGTGGCATCGTCTGCCCCGGCTTCGTCGACACCCACCGGCACGCCTGGCAGGCGCAGCTGCGCCGCAGCATTCCGGACGTCAACGACCTCGGCGAGTACGTGATGTCGACGCTGGCCGGCGTCGCACCCGCGTACACCCCGCACGACATGTACGTCGGCACCCGGCTCGCCGCGCTCACCGCTCTCGACGCCGGCATCACCACGATGCTCGACTTCTCGCACAACTCCCGCTCGGCGGCGCACTCCGACGCAGCGGTGCAGGCCCTGATCGACACCGGCATCCGGGGCGTACACGCTTCGATGGGTCCGCACTTCGGCGACTGGGACAAGCAGTGGCCCGCCGATCTGGTCCGGCTGCGGGAGACGTTCCACGGCGCCAACGACGGCCTGGTGACCGTACGGTTGGCGGCGCTGGCCACCGACGAGATCGCCGGACCGGCGCTGGCCTACGGGCCGGAGCTGGCGGCGCTCGCCCGCGATCTCGGCATCGGCGTCAGCGTCGACGCCGTGTTCGGCGAGTCCTCGTCGGCGGCCATCGAGAGCTGGACGACCGCCGGCCTGCTCGGCCCGGACGTGACCCTGATCCACGCCACCGGGCTCACCGGGCAGGCATGGAAGGCGATCGGCGACACCGGGACCACCGTGGCGCTGGCACCCACCTCCGAGGCGCAGATCGGGCTGGAGACGGCGGTGCCGGCGATCGACGAGGCGTTGGCCGTCGGTGTGCGACCAGGACTCAGCATCGACGTCGAAGTGGCGCTGGCCAGCGACATGTTCACTCAGATGCGGGCGCTGCACGCGATCCAACGGATGCGCGCGGTGCACGCCGCGTACGGCACGGACAAACCGGTGGGGCAGCGGGTCACCACCCGCGACGTGCTGGACTTCGCCACCGTGCAGGGCGCGCGGACCAACGGGCTCGGCGACGTGACCGGCTCACTCAGCCCTGGCAAGCAGGCGGACCTGCTGGTGGTACGGGCCGACGAGGTCAACACGATGCCGCTCAACGACGCGGTCGGCACGCTGGTGCTCGGCGCGGACGCCCGCAACATCGACACGGTCGTGGTCGGTGGCCGGATCCGTAAGGCGGCCGGGCGGCTGGTCGACGTCGACGTCGACGAACTACGCCGTACGGTGACCGCCTCCCGTGACTCGATCCGCGCAAGCGTCGACGGGTAGCGGGGACCTGAACTCGGTCTACCAGGCGACGACGCCCTGGGTGGACGGTTGGATCGAGCCGATCTGCACGTCGGCGACCGGCAGCTCGCCGACTGCCTCTTCGCCGTCCAGGCCGACGGTCCGGGCGACCACCGTCGTGCTGTCACCGGGCGCGCCGACCCGGACCGTGGTCGCCACCGCGCAGTCGGTCGACGCCGGGTCGCAGGTGGCCCACTTGACTCCGGCGAACGCGGACTCGCCCGGATCCAGGTCAGTGGCGACCGGCGGCCCCGGCTGCTCCACCTGTCGCTGGGCGACGTCGACCGGGCTGCGGTCGGCGCGCTCGAAGGCCAGTGTCACCCAACCGTCGAGCTGACACGGTGCCGCTGAGTCGTTGGTCAGCGCCAGCATCGCCACGCCGGCCTGCTGAAAGATCACGTCGACAGCCAGGTCGGTACTGGCACAGGCGGCCGTGCCACCGTCATCCGGCGCGTCGGATCCGTCGCCGGTCGGGTCGGCAGCGGTGGTCGGCGCCGCGCTGGCGGTCGGTGACGCGTCGGCGGTCGGCTCCTCCTCGGTTGCGGCATCGCCGCAGGCGGCGAGGGTCAGCGCGGCGGGGATCAGACAGGCCGCGGCGGCGGTACGGGCAACACGCATGGAGGGCTCATTCCTGCTCACATGTCCGGGTAGCACCACGATGCCAGATGTGCCAGGTCCTTCGCTCCGCCGGTGGACACCCGCTCCGGCGCGGGCCGGTCGTCGACCGGCGCCGCGATGTCGCGGGCGATCCGGCGTACCCCGGTGGTGGCGTCCAACCGCGACGTCCACATCTGCCAGCGGTCCGACCCACGGCCGCGTAGCCGCCGGTCGACGGTCCCGTCCACTTCGGCGGCGGTCGGCTGGGCGGTGAACCCTCCGTCGAGGAACTCGACCAGGCCGTAGCGGCGCCCGCCCCGGTCGTCTACCCGATGGCAGTACGCCAGCACCCAGGCGTCCTCGCGGCAGCGTACGGCGTACAGGTCGCCGGCGCGGGCCTCACCGCGCAGCGCCACCGGCAGCGGCGCCGACCGGGCACCACGCCGCGCTGACACCGGCTTCGCCGACGCTGAGGTCGGTGCCGGCGGCCGGTCGGCTGGCCGGGGGAGGTGCCCGAACAGTCGCCGCACCAGCGACTCGGTCACCCCGTCGGCGGCCCGCCAGAACGACAGCGGCGCGTCCACCTCGACCCGGGTGCTCGGGCGCCGGTCCCGCTCGCTGGCCGTGGTGAACGCGGTCAGCATCCCCGGATGGTCCGCCGTCTGCAGGACGCCGACGAAGGCGAGGTCCTCCAACAGCGACCGGTACGTCCACTTGTCGGCTCCGGGTAGCAGCCCGGCGGCCCGGAGCGCCTGCACCACCCCGCCGGCCCGAGTGGTCGGCGGCAGCGACCGGATCACGTCGAGGATCTCGTGCAGCACCCACACGTCGTACGGCTGCGGTGCCGGCAGCGGCGGGGTCGCCGACTCCAGCGTCAGCAGGTAGCCGCACACGTCGCCGGGCAGCGGTGACCCGGACCTGGACCGCTGCCACCAGGCGAGCGTGGTGTCGAGGGTCGTCTCGGCGGTCAGGAAGCAGACGTCGCAGCATCGGTCACCGATCGGACCCGGATGCGCCGGCATGGTGGTGCCGAGCGCCCACGCCGGCAGCACCGCCCGCCAGCTGCGCGACGCGCTACCCAGCCCGGCGACGAAGGCGTCGGCGGCGACCCGTTCCGGTACGGCGGCAGCGAGCCGGCGCAGTCCGGAGACCGCGTCGTCGTGCTCGAACCGGCGGAAGGTGTTCGGGGCGAATCCGTGCGCGGCGAGTGCGGCCAGGTCGGCGGCGGGGATCGTCGACGGTACGCGGTGCACGTGTTGCCCGGCGTCGTCGACGTGGCTGTTCGCGGCGGCGTACACCCTGCCCAGCAACCCGATGATCTCGCGGACGTCCACGCGCCCCGAGGCTACCGCCGCCCCGCCACCGACCGATCGCCCAAAATGGTGCACAAGTGCACCGCCCCCGGGTATGTTGTAGGCACGGCATACCCGGGATGCGTAGTGCGACGATGACCATGCATACCTTCACCCTCGTGCTCGATCGAAGTCCGACCGACGACGAGGTCGATGCCCTGTTCGCCGCCGGATGTGACGACGCGGCCTTTGGTGTCGATGGCGGACTCCCCGTCGCGGAGTTCGACCGGCAGGCAGCCACCATTGCGGACGCGATCGCGACAGCGGTCCGGGCCGTCGAGTCGGTCGGCCTCACCGCGCTGCGGCTGATCGACCAGGATCTGGTGACGCTGGCGGACATCGCGGAGCGGGTCGGGCAGAGCCGGGAATCGATCCGCCGGTACGTCACGGGTGAGCGTGGCCCCGGCGGTTTCCCGCCGCCGGTCAATCCGGCCCGCGACGGCGCGCTGTTCTACCGGTGGAGCGAGGTCGTCCCCTGGGTCAGCCGGCACCTCGGAATCAGTGTGCCGCAGGTCGACCCGTCGCTCGTCGTGGCCAACCTGGTGCTGCAGGCTCGGCAACACCGTGGCCATGTGCCGCACATGGCGGCGCTGTCGGATCTGTTGGTGGCCTGAACCAGGGTCATTGCCCGACCTGGGTCACGGCGTGCCGGGTGACGACGTGGCGGGTCGGCGGCGGCCGGGGCGCAGCGCGCGCAGCGCGTTGAGGATCACCGCGACGTCGATACCCTCCTGGGTGAACGCGCCGGCCACCGGCGGCAGCAGGCCGAACGCGGCGACCGCCATCGCCACCACCGCCAGGCCCATGCCGACCGAGGCGCTCTGCACCGCGATCCGCCGGGACCGGTGAGCGATGTCGACCGCGTCGGCGAGCCGGTCCAGCCGGTCGCCGGTGAGTACCGCGTCGGCGACCCCGGCCGCGGCGCTGGTTCCGGTGCCGCCGACCGCCACGCCCACGTGGGCGGCGGCCAACGCCGGGGCGTCGTTCACCCCGTCGCCGACCATCGCCGTCACCGCGCGGGCCGACTCGTCGCGTACCCGGGCGGTCTTCTCCTGAGGTGGGCAGCGCGCCACGATGTCGTCCACCTCGACCTGCGCGGCGACCCGCTCGGCCACCTCCCGCCGGTCGCCGGTCAGCATGACCAGCCGGGTGAACCCGGCCTGCCGCAGCCGCCGCACCGTGCCGGCAGCGTCGGGCCGCACCGGGTCGCGCAGCAGGATCGCCCCGGCGGGTACGCCGTCCACGCCGACCCACACCGCCGACAGCCCGTCGGCTTCGGCCCGGTCCCGGACCTGGACCGCCCAGTCCGGCAGCGGCCCGTCCGGCTGGCCGACCCGCACCGTACGGCCGTCGACCCGGCCACGGACACCTCGGCCGGGATCCTCGGTGACCTCGGCCGGGGCGGTCAACCGCAGGCCCCGGTCGCCGGCGGCCCGGACAACCGCGCCGGCCAGCACGTGCGGGGAGAGCTGTTCGACCGAGGCGGCCAGCCGCAGCAGCTCGGTCGGGTCGGCTCCGTCGCCGGTGACCACGTCGGCGGTCTCCGGCCGACCGGTGGTCAACGTCCCGGTCTTGTCGACCAGCAGGGTACGGGCGTGGCCGAGCTGCTCCAGCGCGCCGCCGTCGCGGACCAGCACGCCGCGGCGGGCGGCGCGGGACAGCCCGGCGACGATCGCGACCGGGGTGGCCAGCAGCAACGGGCAGGGGGTGGCGACGACCAGTACGGCGACCGCGCGGACGAACTCGCCGGAGACGATCCAGCCGGTCCCGGCCAGCGCCAGGGTGAACGGGACGAACGCGGCGGCGTACCGGTCGGCGAGGCGTACCGTCGGCGCCTTGCCGGCACCGGCCTCGGTGGCCAGCCGGACGATCCCGGCGTACGTGCTGCCCTGCGCGGTCTCGACGGCACGCAGCCCGACCGCCGCCCCGGCGTTGACCACCCCGCTGGCGACGCGCTCCCCGGCGGCCCGCTCCACCGGCCGCGACTCGCCGGTCACCACCGACTCGTCGAGGGTGGCCGGCTCCTCGACGACGCCGTCAACCGGCACCACGTCGCCGGGGCCGACAACCAGCCGGTCCCCGGCGACGACCTCACCCACGTCGACGGCGGCGACGGTGCCGTCGGCGGCCCGCCGCCGGGCGGTACGCGGCGCGTGTGCCACCAGCGCCTGCAGGTCCCGGCTGGCTCGCCGCTGCGCGTACGTCTCCAGGGTGTGCCCGCTGGCCAGCATCAGCGCCACCACCGCGCCGGCCAGGTACTCGGCGGCCAGCAGCGCGCCGACCAGGGCGAGTACGGCGATGACGTCGACGCCGATCCGTCGCCGTCGCAGCGACTGACCCATCCAGCGCAGCGCCGGCAGCAGCGCCGCGACCGTGGCGACCGCCCACACCCCGTCGGCGACGGGGCCGGCACCGGCGAGGCGCAGCACGCCGCCGGCCAGCACCACGGCGGTCAGCGCCGCCAGCGGCGCCCAGGTCCGCCAGCGCGGCGACCGGCGTCCGGCGGTCGGCTCGTCGTTCACCAGGACAGTCTGCCGGCCGGCGGACCCTGCGGTGGGCGGTACGCCGGGAACGAACACGCGGGTGACCGGGGTCCCGTCCGGTCACCCGCTGCCTGACCGTAGTGCGTCTTCGCTACCCGCGAACCCGCGTGGACCAGTACATCGGTCGGCATCCTCTCTGTCTGGCGTGCATCGGTACGTGTCCAGGGTGCGGTGTCGACCGGAGTCGGGACAGTGATCACGATCATCTCCGTACATCGGCGTACATCGACTAACATCCGCTGTGGAGCGGTTCGTCGCACGGCGGGTCGCCACAGTGACGTCTGACCGGTGAAGGTCGTGAGAGTCGCGATGGTGCACGGAGTGGACACGCGGCCGCCCGACCGGCTGGTGCGCGACGCCGCCGGGGCGCGGACAGTGGACGACCTCGCTGCGTTGCTGCGGGCGCTGCGGCGGCGGCACGCCCGCCGCGAGGGTCAGCGGGTGCTGTCCTACCGGGTGCTGGCTACCCGCGCCGGCTGGTCGCACACGGCGGTGGCGGAGTATCTCACCGGGAAGACGCTGCCGCCGACGGACCGGTTCGACGTGCTGGTCGGGTTGCTCGGCGCCAGTCCGGTCGAGCGCGGTGTGCTGGCCAGCGCCCGGGACCGGGTCGACGAGCAGCGTCGCGTCACCGTGCCGATGGACCCGGCGGTCGGGCCCGTCGAGCCGGTCGTCCGGGCGGTGCCCCGGCAGTTGCCACCGGCGCTCGGGCACTTCAGCGGCCGCCGTACCGAGTTGGCGCAGCTCGCCCGGCTCGCGCCGGCCACCGACCCGGCGCGGCAGAGCACCCCGGCCGGTACGGTCCGGATCGTGGCGGTCAGCGGCACCGCCGGGGTCGGCAAGACGACCCTCGTCGTGCAGTGGGCGCACCAGGTCGCCGACCGGTTCCCCGACGGACAGCTCTACCTGAACCTGCGCGGTTTCGACCCGGACGGTTCGGTGACCGAGCCGGCCACCGCGCTGCGGCTGCTGCTCGACGCGCTCGGCGTACCGCCGGTCCAGGTACCGGACGATCCGGACGCGCAGGCCGCGCTGTACCGCACCACATTGGCCGGCCGTCGGCTGCTGATCGTGCTGGACAACGCCCGCGACAGTGGTCATGTACGGATGCTGCTGCCCAGCTCGCCGCAGTGCCTGGTGGTGGTGACCAGCCGGAACCAGCTTACCGGGCTGGTCGCCGCGCACGGCGCCCAGCCGTTGACGCTCGACCTGCTGCATCCGGCGGACGCGGCGGAACTGCTGCGGCGGCGGGTCGGCCAGCGGCGGTGCGCCGCCGAGCTGGCAGCGGTGGACGAGATCGTCGCCCGGTGCGTCGGCCTGCCGTTGGCGTTGGCGGTGGTCGCGGCGCGTGCCGTCATCGCGCCGCAGATGCCGTTGATGGCGCTCGCCACCGAGCTGCGGGTCGCCCGGCACCGCCTCGACGCGCTGGCACCGGACGACCCGCAGCTCGGGGTACGCGCCGTTTTCTCCTGGTCCTACCAGGCGCTGAGCCCGTCGGCGGCGCAGCTGTTCCGGCTGCTCGGTATCCACCCCGGTCCTACCGTGTCGGCCCCGGCGGCGGCGAGTCTCGCCGGTCTGCCGGTGGCGCGGGTACGGCCGCTGCTCGCTGAGCTGGTCCGGGCGAACCTGTTGAACGCGTACCCCGGTGGGCGGCACGGTCTGCACGACCTGCTGCGGGTCTACGCTGCGGAACGGGCCCGGGAGCTGGAGACCGGGTCGGCGCTCGACGCCGCTCTGCGCCGGTTGGTCGACCACTATGTCCGCAGCGCGTACCAGGCCGACCAGACCCTGCAGCCGAACCCGGCGCCGACGGTGCCCGGTCCGGCCCGCCCCGGTGTCGTCGCCGAACTGCCGACGGACAGTCAGGCGGCGCTGACCTGGTTCGCCGCCGAGCACACCGTGCTGGAGGCGGTGTTCGACGCGGCCGTCGCCGCCGGGCTGAGGGCTGAAGCGCTGCATCTCACTCAGGTGACGTACACCTATCTGGACCGACGTGGGCACTGGTCGGCGTTGACCGTCATGCAGCGGTCCGCCTTGCAGTTGGCCCGGCAGGTCGGTGATGTCGCCGCGGCGGCGGTGGCGCATCGCCACCTCGCCCGTGCGTACACCCGGACCAGCCGGTACGCCGAGGCCGAGGGGCATCTCGGTGCCGCGTTGAAGCTGGAGCAGGGCCGAGGCGACCTGGCACGGCAGGGGCTCACCCACCTGAACCTGTCGTTGCTGCGGGAGAGGCAGGAGCGTCATCGCGAGGCGTTGGCGCACGGGCGGACGGCGTACGAGTTCTACGCGGCGGCAGGTGACCGACGGGGGGAGGGCAAGGCGCTCAACGTGGTCGGCTGGCAGCACGCCCGGCTCGGCGAGTACGCCGAGACGCTGACCTGGTGCGGTCGGGCGTTGCAGCTGTTGCGCGAGCTCGGGGACGGACCCGGGCAGGCGAGCACCTGGCACAGCCTGGGGTACGCGTACCAGCATCTCGGTGATCCGGACGAGGCCGCTGTCTGCTACCAGGAGGCGCTGGAGCTGTTCCGTCGGCTCGGTGACCGGCATCTGGAGGCGCTGGTGTTGAGCAGCCTGGGTGAGGTCGGGCACGACACCGGGGATCTGGCGGCGGCCGAGGCGTGCTGGGGCGCGGCGGTGCGCATCCTGGACAGTCTGCGGCATCCGGACGCCGAACCGGTCCGCGCCCAGCTGAACGGGTTGACCGGCCGGGGTTGACGCGGGGCCGGGCCGGTGCAAACATCGGGACCCCGATGTTTGCGTAAACATCACCTGGCTGCGGTCGATGTTTGCGCAAACATCGGCTCCGCCGCTCCGCAGGCCCTCAGCTACCGAAGGTTGGGCGTGATGACCACTCCGCAGGCGCGACCCCGCCGGCTGCCGCGCCGGCGCTCGCTGGCCGGCTGGCAGTTCGTCGCGCCGTTCATGCTGGTCTTCGCGCTCGTCTTCATCGCGCCGATCGGCTACGCGATCCACCTCAGCCTCTACCGACGGCAGCTGATCGGCGGCAACTCCTTCGTCGGGCTGGACAACTACCAGCGGGCGCTGACCGACCCCCAGTTCTGGTCGGCGCTCGGCCGGGTGGCCGTCTTCCTCGCCGTCCAGGTGCCGATCATGCTGTTCCTCGCGCTGCTGGTGGCGCTGGCCATCGACAGCGGTCGGCTGTACGGCAGGAGCTTCTTCCGGGTCGCGATCTTCCTGCCGTACGCGGTCCCGGCCGTCGTCGCCACGCTGATGTGGGGCTTCATGTACGGCACCCGGTTCGGGCTGGTCGGCAACATCAACGACGCGCTCGGCGTGACGCTGCCCGACCCGCTGCACCCCGACCTGGTGCTGCTGTCCATCGGCAACATCGTCACCTGGGAGTTCGTCGGCTACAACATGGTCATCTTCTATTCGGCGCTGCGCGTGGTGCCGACGTCGCTGTACGAGGCGGCCGAGGTCGACGGTGCCGGTCAGCTGCGGGTCATCCGCGCCATCAAACTGCCGGCCATCCGGGGGGCGCTGGTCATCGCCACCATCTTCTCCATCATCGGCAGCTTCCAGTTGTTCAACGAACCGAGCATCCTGCAGCACCTGGCACCCAACGCGATCACCACCTACTTCACCCCCAACCTGTACGCGTACTCGCTGTCGTTCTCCGGGCAGCAGTACAACTACTCGGCCACCGTCGCCATCGTGATGGGCCTGGTGACCATGGCGGTCGCGTACCTCGTCCAGCTGCGCGGCATCCGGGAGGAGGGACGATGACGCCGGCCCTCACCCGGGTGCGTCGGCCCGGCATCACCCGGGTGCGTCGGCCCGGCCGCAGTCTGACCCTGACCGCGCTGACCGGGATCGTCCTCGTCTACAGCCTCGTCCCGCTGATCTGGCTGCTGGTCAACGCCACCAAGTCGCAGCCGGGCCTGTTCTCCTCGTTCGGGCTGTGGTTCGCCGACGACTTCGCGCTGTGGGACAACGTCGTCGAGACGCTGCGCTACGACGACGGGATCTTCCTGCGCTGGCTGGGCAACACCCTGCTGTACGTGCTCGCCGGTGCCGGCGGCGCCACCCTGCTCGCCACCCTCGGCGGGTACGGCCTGGCCAAGTTCGACTTCGTCGGCCGACGGGCGGTCTTCGCGATCGTCATCGGCGCGGTCGCCGTACCCGGCACCGCACTGGCCGTGCCGACCTTCCTGATGTTCAGCCGCCTCGGGCTGACCAACACCCCGTGGGCGGTGATTATCCCGTCGCTGATCACGCCGTTCGGGCTCTACCTGATGTGGGTCTTCGCCGCCGAGGCGATCCCCGACGAACTGCTGGAGGCGGCGCGGTGCGACGGGGCGAGCGAGCTGCGCACCCTGTTCCAGATCTGTCTGCCGCTGCTGGCTCCCGGCATCGTCACGGTGCTGCTGTTCAGCATGGTCGCGACCTGGAACAACTACTTCCTGCCGCTGATCATGCTGAAGGACCCGGACTGGTACCCGCTGACCCTCGGCCTGGACGCCTGGAACGCGCAGGCCGCCACCGCCGGTGGCCAGCCGGTTTTCCACCTGGTCATCACCGGGTCGCTGCTGACCATCCTGCCGCTGTTGGCGGCCTTCCTGCTCCTGCAGCGCTACTGGCAGTCGGGTCTGGCCGCCGGCGGCGTCAAGGAGTGACCACCACATCACCGAAAGGGACACCCCATGAACGGCACCACTTCGCGGGCGGTCGCGGTCGCCGCGGCGGCCGCCCTGGCGCTGGCCGGCTGCGGCTCCGGCGACGACCCGACCGACGCCGCCGGTGACGAGCAGGTCTCCGCCGCCGACGTGCGGGCCGCGCTGGAGGCCGGCGGCGAACTGACCGTCTGGGCCTGGGAACCGACCCTCGCCGAGGTCGTCACCGACTTTCAGGCCGCCTACCCGAACGTCACCGTGGAACTGGTCAACGCCGGCACCGGCGACGACCAGTACACCGCCCTGCAGAACGCGATCGCCGCCGGTGACGGGCTGCCCGACGTCGCCCAGATCGAGTACTACGCGCTGCCGCAGTTCGCTCTCGCCGGCTCGGTCACCGACCTCACCGGCTACGGCGCCGGCGACCTGGCCGACACCTTCACCCCCGGACCCTGGTCGTCGGTGAACACCGGCGGCGGCGTCCACGGCCTGCCGATGGACTCCGGCCCGATGGCGCTGTTCTACAACCAGGAGGTCTTCGACGAGCACGGCATCGACGTGCCGGCCACCTGGGACGAGTACGTCGACGCCGCCCGCGAACTGCACCGGGCCGACCCGCAGGTGTACATCACCAACGACGTCGGCGACGCCGGCTTCACCACCAGCCTGATCTGGCAGTCCGGTGGTCAGCCGTTCCAGGTCGACGGCACCGAGGTGACCATCGACTTCACCGATGACGGCTCGGCCCGGTTCGCCGACACCTGGCAGCAGTTGATCAGCGAGGACCTGCTCGCCCCGGTCAGCTCGTGGAGCGACCAGTGGTACCAGGGGCTGGCCGACGGCACCATCGCCAGCCTCGCCACCGGCGCCTGGATGCCGGCCAACCTGATCTCCGGCGTCGCCGACGGTGCCGGCAAGTGGCGGGTCGCCCCGCTGCCGCAGTGGGACGCCGGTGGCACCGCCAGCGCCGAGAACGGCGGCAGCTCGCTGGCCGTCCCGTCGGCGGCGGCGAACAAGGCCCTCGCGTACGGGTTCATCGAGTACGCCAACGCCGGCGACGGGGTGCAGATCCGGGTCGACGGCGGTGCCTTCCCGGCCACCACCGCGCAGCTGCAGTCGCCGGAGTTCCTCGGCGCCGAGTTCGCGTACTTCGGCGGGCAGCAGGCCAACGAGATCTTCGCCGAGTCGGCCGGCAACGTCGTAGACGGCTGGTCCTACCTGCCGTTCCAGGTGTACGCCAACAGCGTGTTCAACGACACCGTCGGGCAGGCGTACGTGTCGGACACCCCGCTGACCGACGCGCTGAACGCCTGGCGGGACACCTGCGTCAGCTACGGCACCGACCAGGGCTTCACCGTCAGCTGACCCGGCGCAGCCCGGCACCGCCGCGACGGCCGGTGCCGGGCCCACGCCCACCCCCTCAGGAGCGAGGAGACGTACGTGGCATTCGGTGGCGACTACCGCTGGCTGCGCTGGCCGGGCAACGGCGGCCCCCGGATCGGCTACGGTGCCGACTACAACCCCGAACAGTGGCCCCGGTCGGTCTGGGACGACGACGTGGCGGCGATGCGCGCCGCCGGGGTGAACATCGTCTCGTTGGCCATCTTCTCCTGGGCACGGCTGCAGCCCGGCCCGGACGAGTTCGACTTCGCCTGGCTCGACGACGTGATGGACCTGCTGCACGCCAACGGCATCGCCGTCGACCTGGCCACCGCGACCGCTTCGCCGCCGCCGTGGCTGACCGCCGCCCACCCGCAGATCCTGCCGGTCGACCGGCACGGCGCCACCGTCTGGCCCGGCGCCCGGCAACACTGGCGGCCCACCTCACCGATCTTCCGGGCGTACGCGTTGCGTCTGGTCCGGGCGATCGCCGAGCGCTACCGGGACCATCCGGCGTTGGCCGCCTGGCACGTCTCCAACGAACTCGGCTGCCACAACGTCTACGACTTCTCCGACGACGCCGCCGCCGCGTTCCGCGCCTGGCTGCGGGACCGCTACGGCGACATCGACACGCTCAACCACGCCTGGGGTACGGCGTTCTGGTCGCAGCGGTACACCGACTTCGCCCAGATCCTGCCGCCCCGGCAGGCCGCCTCCTACCCGAACCCGACCCAGCAGTTGGACTTCAAACGGTTCTCCTCCGACGCGCTGCGCGCGCATCTGCGGGCCGAACGCGACGTGCTGCGCGAGGTAACCCCGGATGTACCGGTCACCACCAACTTCATGGTGATGGGGGAGTCGTCCGGGATGAACTACGCCGACTGGGCGGGCGAGGTCGACTTCGTCGCCAACGACCACTACGTGCACCCCGGACCGCAGGCCCTCGACGAACTGTCCTTCTCGGCGAACCTGACCGGCAACCTGGCCGGTGGACGGCCCTGGTTCCTGATGGAGCACTCCACCAGCGCCGTCAACTGGCAGCCCGTCAACCTGCCCAAACGCGCCGGTGAGCTGGCCCGTGACTCGTTGACCCATGTGGCGCACGGTGCCGACGCGGTCTGCTTTTTCCAGTGGCGCCAGTCGGCGGCGGGGGCGGAGAAGTACCACTCGGCGATGCTGCCGCACGCCGGGGTCGACAGCGACCTGTTCCGCTCGGTCGCCGCGCTCGGCCGTACGCTGTCCGACCTGGCCGGTGTCGCCGGCAGCCCGCGCACGCCGGCACCGGCGGCGATCCTGTTCGACTGGGAGTCGTGGTGGGCCTGCGAGCAGGACTCCCATCCGACGTCGCTGCTGCGCTACAAGCAGGAGGCGCTCGACTGGTACTCGGCGTTCCTCGCCCTCGGCATCCGGGCCGACGTGCTGCCGGTCGCCGCCGATTTCTCCGGGTACCGCCTGGTGGTCGCCCCGATCCTGCATCTGGTGCCGGCGGCGCTCGCCGGCCGGCTGCGGGAGCACGTCACCGCCGGCGGGCACCTGGTGACCACCTACTTCTCCGGGATCGTCGACGAACACGACCACATCTGGCTGGGCGGCTACCCGGGGGCGCTGCGGGATCTGCTCGGCCTGCGGATCGAGGAGTTCGGCCCGCTGCCCGACGGCGCACAGGTGCTGCTGGACACCGGCGCGACCGGGCAGCTGTGGACCGACCGTGTCACGGTGACCGATCCGCAGGTCGAGGTGCTGGCGTCCTACCGCACCGGCGAGTACGCCGGCCGGCCGGCGGTCACCCGCCGTACGGTCGGTGCCGGGTCCGCCGGCTACGTCTCCACCCGGCTCGGGGTTTCCGGCCTGACCGGTGTGCTGGCGCGGTTCGCGGCGGCCGCCGGGGTGCGCAGCGACCTGCCGGAGCGGCTGCGTGGCTTGGTCGAGTCGGTCGTCCGGGGCGAGCACTGGTTTCTGATCAACCGGACCGACGAGCCGGTGTCGCTGGCCGACGTGGCGGGCGTACCGCTGGTCGGGCCGGCGCAGACGCTGCCGCCCCGGGGGGTCGCGGTACGGGCGGTGCCGACGGCGCACTGACCGGACGTGGGATCCGGTCAGCGTGCCGTCGGCACCGCTGGGTCAGCGTGCCGTCGGCGGCGGGGCGGTGCTGTCGCGTACCACCAGGCGGGTCGGCACCAGGGTGGTGCCGGTCTGCGCGGTGCCGGTGCGGACCTGGTGCAGCACCGCCTCCACGCAGCGCCGGCCGACCTCGGCGAAGTCCTGGTGGACAGTGGTCAGTGGCGGGATGAACGAGCCGGCTTCGGCGATGTCGTCGAAGCCCACCACGCTGACGTCGCGGGGCACCACCCGGCCGCGGTCGTGCATGGCCCGCAGCACCCCGAGCGCCATCTGGTCGTTGGCGACGAAGATCGCGGTGCAGTCCGGTTCGTCGGCCAGCTCGAGACCGGCCCGGTAGCCGGCCTCGGCCGACCAGTCGCCGCGGCGCAGCGCCGGCACCTCCCGGCCGGCCTGCGACAAGGTGGTACGCCAGGCGGCCGCCCGCCGCTCGCCGGCGTACGACTCCGGCGGGCCGGCGACGTGCCACACCGTACGGTGGCCGAGGTCGAGCAGGTGCCGGACGGCCTGCCGGGCGCCGTCGGCCTGGTTGGTGTCGACCACCCGGTAGCGGTCGCCGGCATCCGAGTCGACCACGACGAGGTGCACGTCGGGAGGCAGCAGCACGGTGCTGGTGTCGAGCAGGTGCACCTCCATGATCACGATGACCGCGTCGACCGCGAGTTCGCCGAGCCGGGTGAAGGCGCCGAGCACCCGGTCCTGGGTGGGAGCGGCGACCGGGATCAGCGTGATCACGTAACCCTCGGCTGCGGCGTGGGTGGCGATCGCCTCCACGGTGTGGCTGTTGCCGGTGGTGGACAGGGTGAAGGTGATCACGCCGATGGTGCGGAACTCGCCGTACTTGAGTGCCCGGGCGGCGCTGTTGGGCCGGTAGCCGAGCTGCTGCATCGCGGCGACGACCTGCTCGCGGGTGCTGGGGATGACACCTGGGTGCCCGGTGGACACCCGGGAGACGGTCTGGGTGGAGACCCCGGCCAGCCGGGCCACGTCGGCCATCGACACCCGGCGTCGGCGACGCCCCGGCGGGTCGGGTGCAGTCGAGCTCATCAGGCGTCGACACCTTCCTCTCCCGGCGTCGGCGATTCCCGGTGCCGGGGGTACGCCGGTAGCCGCGCTGACACTAGCAGTGCTCGCCATGTTTGCGTAAACATGGCGGGGTCCCGGAGTCGCCGGCGAGCCCGCTCGCCGGGGATGATGGTCGGATGCTGCCCACCCCTCGCGCCCTCCTGCTCGATTTCGGCGGAGTCATCGTCGACGCCCCCTCGATGTCACCGCAGCCGACCCACCTGGTCGACCGGTTGTGCGGGCTCGTCGGCGACGCGTTGTCCGCCGAACGGATCACCCGGTCGCTGGTCGACGGGCAACGCGAGTACGCCGCCTGGCGGGACCGGATCGGCGAGCAGGACCGCCCCCGGGAGTACGGCCACGAACAGGTCTGGCGGGAGTTCATCACACCCGGCTGGCCGGCCCCGGCCCGCGACGCGGTGCTGCGCGAGGCGACCGCGTTGAGCTACGCGTGGACCCGGCGGGCGGACTGGGCGGTACGCCCCGGTATCCGTGCCGCGTTGGACGTCGCCGCCGACGCCGGTCTGCCGCTGGCGATCGTCAGCAACACGTTGTGCGGTGCGGCCCACCGCGACTTCCTGGACGCCGTGGATCTCGGTGACCGGTTCGCCGTGCAGATCTACAGCGACGAGGCCGGGGTGCGTAAACCCAATCCCGAGGTCGCCTGGCTCGCCGCGCGGGCACTCGACGTCCGGGTGGCGGACTGCTGGTTCGTCGGGGACAGCCCGGCCCGGGACATCCCGTGCGCCCGGCGGGCCGGGGCCGGTGCGGCGGTGCTGATGGTCTCGGCCCGCACCGGTCGGGAACGTGGCCAGCCCGACGGGGTGCCGGACGTGACCGTCGATGACGGCCACGGGCTGCGGCGGCTGATCGAGACCGCGTTCCCGACCGGTTGACCTGGCTCGGTTTCCGCGACGGCACCCGGTCCGCTCCGCCCAGGATGGACTCGACTCGACTCGACTCGCCTTGGCGCGGAGCGTTGCCGGCTTTTCGTATCGAGCCGTCAATTGCCGGCATGGGAGCCGGCCGCAATGGCGCACGTCTATTATGGAAAAGCGGCGACATTTTGGGCGAAACGGTGGCGCTTTGCCGTTTTTCCGTGCACAGTGTTCTCATGAGCGACAGCGGACCTGGTGGCGAGTACTTCTGGTGCCTTCGTCATCAGCGCGTGGAGTCCGGGGCGGACCTGTGTGCCGCCAAGTACCGGCTCGGTCCCTACACCTCGAAGGCCGAAGCTGAGCAGGCGCTGCAGCGCGTGTCGGAGCGCAACGAGGAGTGGGAGACCGAGGACGCCCGCTGGACCGGGGAGCAGGGCTAGGCCGGTCCGGCCGTACGTGGGCCGGGGACCGGAGACTCCATTGTCTCCATAGGGGACAAATCCATTGAAAGTCCGCAAGGAGGAGAAAGTCATGGTTGCTGGCACCAAAGCCGCGACCCGTCCCGCCACCCGGCGGGCGTCGAGCACCGCCACCACGAAGACGGCGGCGAAGAAGACGAGTCCGGCGGCGAAGAAGACGTCCGCGCGGAAGACGTCCGCGACGGCGGCAAAGAAACCCGCTACGAAGAAGACCAGCCCGACGGCGCGCAAGACCAGCCCGACGGCGAAGAAGGCAGCGGCCAAGAAGACCAGCCCGGCGGCGCGCAGGACGACGGCCACGGCGCGCAAGACCACTCCAGCCAAGAAGGCGACGGCCACCGCGCGCAAGACCAGTCCGGCGGCGAAGACCAGCCCAGCGAGGAAGACCAGCCCGGCGAAGAAGACCGCGACCGCAGGCAAGAGCACGGCCGCGAAAACCGCGGCGACGACGACCGCGACCAGGTCCACGCCGGCCAAGGGCACCACCGGCCGGGCCGGGAAGAAGGTCGCCGCCGCGACGAAACGCACCGCGGGCCGGGTGCAGCGGGCCACCTCACCGAAGAACGCCACCCCCGCCCAGCGGGGCACCGCCAAGAAGGCGGCGGCCACCCGCAAGACCGCGAAGAAGACCACCAAGAAGGCCGGGACCCAGACCGCCCGCAAGGCCGGCCGCTGACCCGGGGCGCACACCGGCCACCGCATCTGCACACCGTGTCCGGCCGGCCGCCGACGCACCACCGGCGCGTCGGCGTGGCGGCCGGCTGCTAGGAATGATCCGTGCCGTTGCCACGCCTGACCGCGCCCCGGATCGACTTCGGCGCGTTGCGCCGCGAGCTGGAACTGCCCACCGCGTTCCCGCCCGCGGCGCAACGCGAGGCGGACGAGGCGGCGTCGCGCGTACCGCCGCCGGAGGCCGACCTCACCGACCTCACCGACATCCCGTTCGTCACCCTCGACCCGCCCGGGTCACGCGACCTGGACCAGGCGATGTGCCTGACCGACCGGCCCGGCGGCGGCTTCCGGATCCGGTACGCGATCGCCGACGTCGCCCGGTTCGTCACCGACGGCGGCCCGCTGCAGGCCGAGACCTGGCGTCGTGGCCAGACCATCTACCTGCCCGACGGGACCATCCCGCTGCACCCGCCCAGCCTCAGCGAGAACGCCGCCAGTCTGCTGCCCGACGCCGTCCGACCGGCCGTCGTGTGGACGCTCGACCTGGCCGCCGACGGCGCGCTGGTCGACGCCCGGCTGGAACGCGCCCGGGTCCGCAGCCGGGCGCAGCTCGACTACCCGACCGTGCACGCCGCACTGACCGCCGGTCGGCTCGCCGAACTCGCCGAGCCGATCGCCCGGCTGCCGCGCATCGGCGGGCTGCTGAGCGCGCGGGCGGCGGCGCGGGGCGCGGTCGCGCTCCCGCTGCCCGACCAGGACGTCGAACCAGCCGGCCACGGCTGGCGACTGGTGCTGCGTCCACCGCTGCCGATCGAGGAGTACAACGCCCAGATCTCGCTGCTCACCGGGATGGCCGCCGCCGACATCATGCTGCGGGCCGGCGTCGGTCTGCTGCGTACCATGCCGGCACCGCAACCGGCGGCGGTGACCCGGCTGCGGGCGGCGGCCCGTGCCCTGGGTATCTGGTGGCCGCCGGGCGCGGCCGTCGGTGAGGTCACCGCCGGAGTCGACGCGGCACAGCCGCGCGGCGCCGCGTTCCTGGACCACGCCGCCGAGCTGCTGCGCGGTGCCCGGTACACCGCGTTCGCCGGCCAGCCGCCGGTGGAATCCAACCACGGCGGGGTCGGTGCCCCGTACGCCCACGTCACCGCGCCGTTGCGGCGGCTGGCCGACCGGTACGCCACGGAGGTGTGCCTGGCGGTGACCGCTGGCCGGGAGGTACCGCCGCCGGTCGTCGAGGCGCTGCCCCGGCTGCCGGAGGTGATGGCCGGCACCGACCGGACCGCCAGCGCGGCGGCCCGCGCCGCGATCGACCTGACCGAGGCGGTGCTGCTGGCGAACCGGGTCGGTGCGGAGTTCGACGTCGCGGTGCTGGACGCCGACCCGGGCACCGCGAAGCGGGCGCCGCGCGGCACCGTCGCCCTCGACGAGCCGGCGGTGATCGCCCGCTGCACCGGCGCTCCACCGGTCGGCGAACGGGTCCGGGTCCGGCTGGTCACCGCCGACCCGGCCAGCCGGCGGGTGATCTTCCGGTACCCGGCCGACGAGCCCGGGCCGGTCCCCGCCGCGAGCAGCGGCTGACCGCAGGTCGGAGCAGGTGGTGGCCGGTGCGGAACCGGGTGGTGGTCGACGTCACGGTCCGGTCCCGTGCGGCCGTCCGGTGGGTGAGGATGAGCGGATGGGATATGACGCCAGCACACTGCCCGACGTCTCCGGCCTGACGGTCGGCATCATCGGCGGCACCGGCGACCAGGGACGGGGCCTGGCGTACCGGCTCGCCCGCGCCGGCCAGCCGGTCCGCATCGGGTCCCGCGACGGTGCCCGGGCCGCCGCCGCCGCCGAGGAGATCGCCGCGTTGCCCGGGGTCGCGGCCGGGGTGATCAGCGGCGACGGCAACGACGAGGTGGCCGGCGGGTCCGACCTGGTGATCGTCGCGGTGCCGTGGGAGGGTCACGAGGCGACCGTCGCCGCACTGCGCGGCCCGCTCGCCGGCAAGATCGTGGTCGACTGCGTGAACCCGCTCGGCTTCGACAAGCAGGGCCCGTACCCGTTGCCGGTGGCGCAGGGCAGCGCCGCGCAGCAGGCCGCGGCGCTGCTGCCCGGCTCACGGGTCTGCGCCGCCTTCAACCACCTGAGCGCGCCGTTGCTGGCCGACCCGAAGATCGAGCGGATCGACCTGGACGTACTGATCTGCGCCGAGGACCGGGAGGCGGCGGCGGTCGTCGCCGCGCTCGCCGCCCGGATCCCGGACATGCGGGGAATCTACGCCGGCCGGCTGCGCAACGCGCACCAGATCGAGGCGTTCACCGCCAACCTGATCGCCATCAACCGCCGGTACAAGGCACATTCCGGGGTCCGGGTCACCGATCTGTGAGATCGCCCGGTCCCGGGGGATCTTGCGATCCGCCGGGACCGGACGGTGACGGCGGTCGGTCAGAAGGTGTGTGCAGCGGTCGGGAACCGGCCGGCGCGGACGTCGTCGGCGTACCGGCGGGTCGCGTCGGCGAGCATCCCGGCGAGGTCGGCGTAGGTCTTCACGAACCGTGGGGTCGGGCCGGACCGCATGCCGGACATGTCCTGCCAGACCAGCACCTGCGCGTCGGTCTCCGGGCCGGCACCGATGCCGACCGTCGGCACCGGCAGGTCGTGGGTGATCCGCTTGGCGACCACCCCCGGCACCATCTCCAGCACCACGGCGAACGCGCCGGCCTCGGCGACCGCGTGGGCGTCGGCGATCACCTCGTCGGCGGCGTCGCCACGGCCCTGCACCCGGTAGCCGCCGATGGTGTGCTCCCGCTGCGGAGTGAAGCCGACGTGCGCCATCACCGGGATGCCGGCACCGGTCAGCGCGGCGATCTGGTCGGCGACCCGCCGGCCGCCTTCGAGTTTGACCGCGCCGCAGCCGCCTTCCTTCATGAACCGTACGGCGGTGCGCAGCGCCTGCGTCGGCCCCTCCTCGTAGGAGCCGAACGGCAGGTCACCGACGACCAGGGCGCCCCGGGTGGCCCGGACCACGGCCCGGACCAGCGGCAGCAGTTCGTCGACGGTGACCGGGACGGTGGTCTCGTGGCCGAACACGTTGTTCGCCGCGGAGTCGCCGACCAGCAGCACCGGTATGCCGGCCTGGTCGAAGATCGCGGCGGTGTACTGGTCGTACGAGGTGAGCATGGCCCACCGTTCGCCGCGTTCCTTGGCGGCGATCAGATCCCGGGTGCGGACCCGGCGGCTGACCGGTCCGCCGTACAGTGCGACGGCCTCGGCCGGCGTGGCTGACTCGGCCGGCTCGGTGGGTGTGGCTGACTGGCTGGGCCCGGCGCCCGGCGTGGATCGGGACATCGTCGTCTCCTCTCACCCTCGTGGCCGCGGTCGCGGTCCCCGGGGTACGTCCCCGATGGTGCCACCGGCGGCACCGGCGCGGAGAGGCTTCAGTGCAGGAATTCACACCTCACCCGGGCACCCGGTGGTCTCATCCGTCGCCGGGCTCCCGCCACCGGTTGGTGATCGGCAGCCGTCGATCACGGCCGAACGCCTTGATCGATATCTTGGTGCCGGGCGCCGACTGCCGCCGCTTGTACTCGGCCAGGTCCACCATTCGCAGCACCCGGTCGACCAGCGCCGGATCGTGCCCGGCGGCGACCAGGTCGTCGCGGCCGGCATCGCCGTCGATGTAGCCGGTGAGCACCCCGTCGAGCAGTGCGTAGTCGGGCAGCGAGTCGGTGTCGAGCTGGCCGGGTCGCAGCTCCGCGCTGGGTGGCTTGGCGATCGAGTTCTCCGGGATCGGCGGCTCCTCGCCGCGCCGCACGGCGTCGTCGTTGCGCCACCGGGCCAGCGTCCACACCAGCGACTTCCAGACGTCCTTGATCGGGTTGAAGCCGCCGACCGAGTCGCCGTACAGGGTGGAGTAGCCGACCGCCAGTTCGCTCTTGTTGCCGGTGGTCAGCACCAGGTGGCCCTCCTGGTTGGACAGCGCCATCAGGATCACCCCGCGCACCCGGGCCTGCAGGTTCTCCACGGCCAGCCCGGAGAGCGAGATGTTGGCCAGGAACGGGTCGACCATCGGTTGGATCGGCTCGATCCGGTAGTCCAGGCCGGTCCGTTTGGCCAGCTCGGCGGCGTCGGACCGGGAGTGTTCGGAGGAGAACTGACTGGGCAGCGAGACGCCGACGACCCGGTCCGGGCCGAGCGCGTCCACCGCGATCGCGGCCACCACCGCCGAGTCGATCCCGCCGGACAGCCCCAGCACCACCGAGGAGAAGCCGTTCTTGCGGACGTAGTCGCGCAGCCCGAGCACCAGCGCCGACCAGATCTCCGCCTCGGCCGGCAGCGGCTCGGCGACCCCGCCGCTGACCGGCCCGCCCGTCGGGTCGGCCGACCGGTCACCGACCACCACCCGGTCGATGGTCATCCGGTCCGGGCCGTCCGGGGTCTCCGGGGTGGCCGTCGCGTCGGCGGCTTCCGGGGTCGCGGCGCGGTCCTGCGCCGGGGCGTCCGCGTCCGGCAGCGTCAGGTCGTGCAGCAGCAGATGCTCGACGAACTGCGGCGCGCGGGCCAGCAGCGTGCCGTCTGCGGCGACGATCATCGAGTCGCCGTCGAAGACCAGTTCGTCCTGCCCGCCGACCAGGTTGACGTACGCCACGGTGGCACCGGCCTCGGCGGCCCGCCGCCGCACCAGTGGCAGCCGGGCGTCGTCCTTGTCCAACTCGTACGGCGACCCGTTGACCGTGACGACCAGGCCGACGCCGGCGCGGCGGGCGGCGGTGAACGGCCCGCCGGCCTGCCACAGGTCCTCGCAGATGGTCAACGCCACGTCGACCCCGCCGACGCGTACGACGGTCAACGCGGTGCCCGGCACGAAGTAGCGGTCCTCGTCGAAGACGCCGTAGTTGGGCAGATGGTGTTTGAAGTAGGTGGCCGCCACGGTGCCGCCGTGCAACACGGCGAGGGCGTTGCGCGGACCCCGGCCCGGGTCGGCCTCGGCGCTGATCGCGGCCGGCCCGTCGGCGTCGAGGTAGCCGACCAGCACAGGTACGTCGCCGAACCCGTCGGCGGCCAGGTCGGCGGCGAGTTGCCCGACGCCGGACCGGGCGGCGGCGACGAACGACTCCCGGAACACCAGGTCCTCCACCGGGTAGCCGGTGAGCATCATCTCCGGGAACACGACCAGTTGCCCGCCGGCGTCCACCGCCGTACGGGTGTAGTCGCGGACCAGCCGGGCGTTGCCCGGTAGATCGCCAACGGTGGGGTTGACCTGGGCGAGGGCGATGCGCAGCGTCGGCATGTCGCTATCTTCCCCCAGCGCGACCCCGACCAACCCGCCGGTCGCCGACGCCTCGCGGCGGGGACCGGTCAGGTGACTGTGCGGACATGCTCCGGTGTGCTCCGGTGATCGTGGTCTAATATCCCCTTCGTGATGGTTGGTAGTAAAGTGCCGGAATGGTGTGGACTGTCGGCTAGCCCCGCCAGGTGCGCGACCGGAGCGGTCCCGTAACGTCGGTGTAACGAGGTCGGTAAAGACTGGGCAGCTCAGGTGGGAGCCGATAGCACCTGGTCCTGCGCTGGAGGGCAGCAGCGCGGAGAATGGAACCGGTCCGGGCAGACCAGTGTCACGAGGGGTAGACGTGGACCGTCAGCAGGAGTTCGTGCTCCGTACTCTGGAAGAGCGCGACATCCGTTTCGTTCGGTTGTGGTTCACCGACGTGCTCGGCACGCTCAAGAGCGTCTCGGTCGCGCCGGCTGAGCTTGAGGCAGCATTCGAAGAAGGCATCGGCTTCGATGGCTCCGCCATCGAAGGGTTCGCCCGGGTCTTCGAGTCCGACATGGTCGCCATGCCGGATCCCACCACATTTCAGGTTTTTCCGTTCGAGGGCGGCGTCAGCGGCGAGAGCGCCCGGATGTTCTGCGACATCCTGCTGCCCGACGGTACGCCGTCCTGGGCCGATCCCCGGCACGTGCTGCGCCGGGCGTTGTCCCGGGCCGCGGACAAGGGCTTCACCTTCTACACCCATCCCGAGATCGAGTTCTTCCTGCTGGAGAACAGCCCGGCCGACGGGTCCACCCCGGTGCCGGTCGACTCCGGCGGCTACTTCGACCACACCACCCACGCGGTGGCCCGTGACTTCCGCCGCCAGGCGGTGCTCGCCCTGGAGCGGATCGGCATCTCGGTCGAGTTCAGCCACCACGAGGTGGCCCCCGGTCAGCAGGAGATCGACCTGCGCTACGCCGACGCGTTGACCACCGCCGACAACATCATGACCTTCCGGCACGTGGTCAAGGAGGTCGCCCTGTCGCACGGCGTCGCGGCGACCTTCATGCCCAAGCCCTTCACCGACCAGCCGGGCAGCGGGATGCACACCCACCTGTCGCTGTTCGAGGGCGAGCGCAACGCCTTCCACGACGCCGGTGACCCGATGAAGATCTCCAAGGTCGCCAAGGCGTTCATCGCCGGGCTGCTGGTGCACGCCCGCGAGTACACCGCGGTCACCAACCAGTGGGTCAACTCCTACAAGCGGCTGTTCCCGCAGGCGCTGCCGGACCGGATCACCGAGTCCCCGGCGTACGTGTGCTGGGGGCACCTCAACCGGTCCGCACTGGTGCGGGTCCCCGCGTACGGCAAGCCGAACTCGGCCCGGGTCGAGGTCCGCTCGCTGGACTCGGCGACCAACCCGTACCTGGCCTTCGCGGTGATGCTCGGCGCCGGTCTCAAGGGCATCGAGGAGGGCTACGAGCTGCCGCCGGGCTCCGAGGACGACGTGTCGGCGCTGTCCGCCGCCGAGCGCAAGGCGATGGGGTACGAGTCGCTGCCGGAGAACCTCTCCGAGGCCATCGAGGTGATGGCCAGCTCGGAGCTGATCGCCGAGGTGCTCGGTGAGCACGTCTTCGACTTCTTCCTGCGCAACAAGCGCTCCGAGTGGGAGCAGTACCGCCGCGAGGTCACCCCGTACGAGCGTCGCCGCTACCTCGGCGCGCTCTGAGCGGGCTGGCGCCGCCACGCTATCGTCCCTCCCGACACTCGCCGCCCCCGCGGCGACCCGATCGGGAGGAACGTGCGTGCTGGAGGATCTGCTCACCGGAGCTTGGCAGAGCATCGTCTTCGGAGCGGTCGGCGTCGCTCTGATGGCGGCCGGCTTCGTGGTGGTCGACTGGCTCACCCCTGGGAAGTTGCGCGAGCTGATCTGGGTGCAGCGCAACGGCAACGCGGCGCTGCTGCTCGCCGCCAACCAGCTCGGCGTCGCCGGCATCGTCTTCACCGCGATCCTGACGAGCTACCCGTCGTTCACCAAAGGGCTCGCCTCGACGATCCTCTTCGGACTGATCGGGCTCGGCATCATGGCGTTGGCCTTCGCCGTGCTCGACTGGCTGACCCCCGGCCGGCTCGGCGCGGTGATCTGCTCCGACGAGCCGCACCCCGCCGCCCGGGTCAGCGCCGCGTCGCACTTCGGCGCTGCCCTGATCGTCTGCGCCTGCATCGCCTGAGCCGGCTCGACGGGCCGGTGTCGCCCGAGCCGGCCCGCTACCGGCCGGCGCGAAGACGATCCTGGCGCCGGAGCAACCCCGCAATGGGGGTTCCGGCGCCAGGACCTTTCGGGGGGCGGGAGCGGGTCAGGTGCCGTCCGGCGACTGGGCGGCATCCGGCTCCTCGTCCGTACCGCCCATCGGGCCGCCACGGCCCGGACCACCGCCGCGTCCGGGGCCGGCGAGCACCCCTTCCTCGTACGCCTTGAGAACCGCGTCGGCCTCGGCCTGGGTGAGCTTTCCGTCGGCGACCGCCGCGTCGAGCCGCTCCTGCAGCGCCGCCTGCCGGTCGGCCGTCCCCTCCGGCCGCTCTCCACGTTCGGGCCGGTCACCGGCCCTCTCCTCATGGACTTTCTCCAGGGCGGCGGTGACGTCGTCGGCGGAGACGCCGAGTTCTGCGGCCAGCGTCTCGGCCAGCTCGGTCATCTTTGCCGCCCGGCGCTCCTCGCCGGTCGATCCGTCGGCGCTGGCACTGGCGCTCGGCTCGGCGCCCTCCTGCGCGAAGGCGATGGTCGGCGCCGCGATCCCGACGCTGAGTACGCCCGCCGCAGCCAGGCCCGCGAGCGCCCGCTTCCTCGTGATCCGTCTGGACAAGTCGAACCTCCGGATGTCGTCTCGGTGTGGTGCGGTGACCTGACCGACGGTGCCCGGCCGCCCTCAACGCAACCCATGCCGAAGCTGTCAACGGGCTGAGAATCCGGCCAGCTCAGGTCGGCCCACGCGCCTCGCCACGCGAGTGGTGCCGGGCCCGGCCCGCCGAGGCGCCGCTACCCGGCAGTGGCAGCGAGGCCAGGCTCTGGTGGGCCGAACGGCCCACCAGAGCCTGGCGGTTGGATGGAGCGCCCCGCCCTTGTGCGACGAGACCATGCTTACCGCTTGTGGGACGAGGGCCGCCGACCTAGAGCGTGAGCACCACCGTGGAGATGCTGCGCGCGCCCACATCGACCGTGACCTGGCTTCCGTTGAGCGAGGTCGGCTGGGGTGCCTGGCTCTGCCAACGGGAGGTGTAGATGTACTGGGCCGAAGAGATGTTCTGTGGTGCCTGGACAACGGCCCCGTTCACCGCGCTGTTCGAGCGGTTGAGAATCACCAGAACGATCTTGTTCCCATCACCCCTGTAGGCGGTGACCTCCAGCGGAGATGCCTTGGAACTCTTGCTTACTCCGATCCGCTGGTATCCGGGCCGGACGTACTTGGAGAACTGGGAGAAGGCGTATCCGCGCTTGAGTGGAGCTCCGGCGGTCGTACCGAAAGCTGATTCCCCGTCTCCGATGAAGGAGTAGTACCGCTTACCGTACCACCAGATCCAGGCGTTCCAGTTGGACTCCATTGACTTGTGCACCTGGCGCATGATGTCGTCCAGAGTCTCGTCCCAGGCCGCCTGGTTCGTCGGGTCGCCCCAAATGTTCGAGCCACTGCCGTCCGCCTCGTGGTAGTTCCACTCGGTCATCCACACCGGCTTGTTGTGTTGCTCGGCGAGGGTGTACGGCCTCAGTCGGCCGGAGTCCTCGGTGCCGTAGTTGTGGCCCCCGATGTACCCGATGTTGTTCCGCGCGGTCGCGTCGTTGAGCGTCGGGTCGCTGTAGGAGTAGTTGAAGTTCACCGCCTCGGCCACCATCAGCCTCGTGTTTTGGACCTTGGACCCGTGATCACGGACGAAGTTGCGCATCTCCTCGCCGGACCAGTCCATCGAGTCGTACGATGGGTGCCAGTCGGGCTCGTTCTGCACCGATGTCACGTCGATGCCAACGCCCTGACTGTTCATGTATTGAACGTAGTTGTTCAGATGGTAGGCGTAGTCGTCGTAGTAGTCGGTCCGCAGCTTGCCGCCGTTGATCCGGCTGTTGTTCGTCTTCCACGCCGCCGGGGCCGTCCACGGCGATGCCAGGATCTTCACACCCGACCCGTAGGATTTTGCGGTTCTCAGGGCATTCGTGTTCACCGACCACTCGCTCGAGACGGGCGGGATCCCGGTCCGCACGATCGACAGGCCCAGCTGATTCGCGCCCAGGCCAACCAGGGTCTGGGTCTCGGCCGTAGACCAGGTCCCACCCCAGATCGGGGTCGCCGCGCCGAACCCGTCAATCGTCTGGTACGCCGCTCCGGTGTTCACCGTCAGGTCCGCCGTCGACGGAGGCCCCGTGGGGTCGCCGGAACCGACGGCAACGAGGTTCCAGGTCTGGTTGGCGGCGCCGTAGTCGGTCCACTGGACGATGTCACCCCCGTCGGCGGTGGACCAGTTGTAGACCTCCATTGCCTTGCCGCTGTGCCGGTTGATGAACCGAACGGCGCTGTTGTTCGCACCGGTCAGCATCCACTGCTGATTCGCCGCGTTGAGATCGCTGTACTGGTTGACCTCACCACCATCGGCGGTCGACCAGCCCCACACATCTACGACCTTGCCGGAGTGCCGGTTCTTCATCCGGTAGTAGCCGCCGCCGCTGCTGACGAACTGGAACTGCTGATTCGTCGCGTCCGTGCGGGTCCACTGCCGAAATTCGACTCCGTCGTTCGTTGACCAGTTGTACAGATCGATCGCCTTGCCGCTATTGGCGTTTACGATCACGTACCACGTGCTCGTGTCGATGCTGATTGCCGCCGACGCCGGAGGGGCTGTGGCGATCAGCGCCGTGGCGGCGAGAGTGGCAATGACGACCGCCGCGAGCGCCGCCCGGGTCCGCGCAAGGCGCGGCCTTCTGAGCCGAATTTTCATGTATCTCACCTGGCCCTTCTGGTTACTTCGGATATTGTCGTCCAAACCTTGACATGAAGAACTGTCGCCCGATCGCGCTTTCCTGGCGAGGTGCAGCGAGGAGCGGGGTGGTGCTCGGTTTGCGATTTGGAACAAAAGCGAACCTTCGTATTGCTGATTCTAGGAAGATGTCATTCGTGCGCCATGCCCGGGTGCCTGGCGCATTTTTGTGAAAATGTTTGCCGGGCGGGCACTGGGCCTACGCGAATATGTCCAGAACGCTGGTGCCCTCGCCGGCTCTGAACGCTGTGGCCCGCCAGGTCGCGTTAAGGTCGCCCATTGAAGGCGCGACCATGGCTTAGCCCTCTGGTGGTCTGCTGCGGCTCGGCGTCCTTGGCTTCCTGCCCAATAGCTCATCCCGTGATCAGGTCGTTTCTTGTCCCTTCTGGCTGCCGCTGTCTTGGTCGAGTTTCCGGACGTATGCCGGATTCCGCCGACCGACGAACTGGATCACGTTCCCGGCTGCGCCACCTGGACGGAGGTGGTAGTGCTGTCGAAGCGTCGTGGCGAGGTTGACCTGAGTGGCGCTCCGATTGGCTGGTTCCGGTGTGCCGATGTTAGCGATAACACAGCCGTACGTCAATGGATTCATCTATGTCGCGCGGTGTCGGCGATGTGCAGGGTGCGTACGGTGCGTACGTACGGAAACGGCACAGCGGGTCGGGCGCGACCCGTCCCGTCCTGGACCTCCGGTGGTGAACGAGAGGTCGGGTGGCGGGTCAGCGCACGGCGGGGGAGACGGTGAGGGTGCCGGTGGCGGCGTCGAGGGCGGCCGGTACGCCGAGGCCGACGGTACGTGGGGTCTGCCCGTGCCCGAGCGGCAGCCCGCCGAGCACCGGTACGCCAAGATCGCCCAGCCGCTCGCCCAGCACCTGCGCGATGTCCACCCCCTGCCGGTCGGCGCAGCCGGTGAACTGCCCGAGCGCCACCCCGGCCAGGTCGGCCAGCACGCCACTGCGGCGCAGCTGGGTCAGCAGCCGGTCCACCCGGTACGGCGGCTCGCCGATCTCCTCGATCAGCAGGATCGCGCCGGACAGGTCGGGCAGGTCCGCCGTACCGACCGAGGTGGCCAGCATCGACAGGTTGCCACCGAGCAACGTGCCGCTCGCCCGGCCCGGCACGACGACCGGTGCGCTCGCCTCCCGCGACGAGCGGACGACGACCGTCGGCGCGGCGTCCATCACCGCCACCCGCAGCGACTCGGCGGACTCCGCCGGGCACCGCTGATCGTCCCAGGCCACCACCGGGCCGTGCAGCGTCGCTAGCCGGGCCGTCCGCCACAGCGCCAGGTGCAGGGCGGTGATGTCCGAGTAGCCGCAGACGACCTTCGGATCGCGGCGTACCGCCGCCATGTCCAGCAGGTCCACCACCCGCTGGGTGCCGTAGCCGCCCCGGGTACAGAAGACGCCGCGTACCGCCGGGTCGGCGAACGCCTCGGCGAGGTCGGCGGCCCGCTGCTCGTCGGTGCCGGCCAGGAAACCGTGCCGGCCCAGCGCGTGTCGGCCCAACCGGGGCCGCAGCCCCCAGCCGGCCAGCACGGCCATCCCCCGCTCGACCGGCTCGGCGGCCACCGGCCCACCCGGGGCCACGACCCGGACCTCGTCACCGGGTCGCAGCGCGGGCGGGTGCAGCGTCAGAGCACCAGGTGGGACCGGCTCAGCAGCTGGGGAAAGCGGCTCGCCGCCTCGGCGGTCGGCCGGTCGCGGGTCGGTCACCGGCGCGAGACTACGCGAGGTTACCGGTCCGAGCGAGCAGATTGGGTTCCGGTCCGAGCGAGCAGATTTTACGAGTACGCAACCGCGAGCACGCAGGCACCACCTACGGTCACCGCCCCGGCCGATTGGATAGCCTCGACACGTGGGCAGCGCTCTGGTGATCGAGAACGACCCGACCGACGACCTGCGACGGCTGGGGGAGTGGCTCGCCGAAGCCGGCCTGCCGATCGAGGTGTGCCGCCCGTACGCCGACGACCCGGTCCCGGCCGACCCGGCCGGCCGACCGGCGGTGATCGTCCTCGGCGGCCGGCCGTCCGCCGTCGGTCCGGACCCGGCCGCCGGCTGGCTGCCCGCGGTCGAAGGGCTGCTGCGCAAGGCCGTCCGCCACCGGATCCCGACCCTCGGCATCGGGCTCGGCGCGCACCTGCTCGCCACCGCGCACGCCGGCACCGTCGAACGCAGCGCCGCCGGGCCGGAGATCGGCCCTGCGCTGGTCGGCAAGCGGGACGCCGCCGCCACCGACCCGCTGTTCCGGTACGTGCCGCTCGCGCCGGACGTGCTGCAGTGGCACGTTGACGAGATCACCGAGCTGCCGCACGGCGCGGTGCTGCTGGCCGCCTCCACGCACTACCCCCACCAGGCGTTCCGCCTCGGTGACCGGGCCTGGGGGCTGCAGTTCCACATCGAGTGCGACCGGGACATGGTCAGCAGCTGGGCGGCCGGGTCGACCCTCCTGACCGAGCTGCGCCTGCCCGCCGACGTGGTCGTTGACGCCTGCGTCGAGGTGCTCGGTGACATCGAGGAGGTCTGGCAACCGTTCGCCGTCCGGTTCGCCGCGCTCGCCCTCGGCCAGCTGCCCGACTCGGACATCCCCCGGACCCTTCCACTGCTCGGCAGTTAGGCCCCCGATGACCAGACCGACCAGTGCCACCGGCCGGCTCGCCCGATACGGCTTCGACGTCAGCGGTACGGACACCGTCCGGGCCGCCGACCTGCTCGGCCCCGACGGGCTCGGGCTGTGGCAGGTGCAGGCGCAGCAGCCCGTCGACCCGCCGGCCGCCGAACTGCTGACCGCGCTGTCCCGGGCCGCCGACCCCGATCTGGCGCTGCGCCAGCTGCACCGGCTCGTCGAGGCGCAGCGGCGCGACGCCGGCACCGGCGGTAGCGGTAGCGGGGTTGGCGGTGGAAACGGTGCCGGCGGGTCGCCGGTGCTCGACGCCCTGCACGCCGACCCGGGGCTGCGTCGGCGGCTGATCGCCGTCCTCGGTGCCTCATCCAGCCTCGGCGACCATCTGGTCGCCAACCCGGACCAGTGGTCGGTGCTCGCCACCGAGAACGGGGTGGCCCCCACCGCCGACGGTGCCCTCGACGTCGCCGCCGCCGTCCAGGCCCCGACCGCCGCTGACGCCGCGCCGACCCCGCTGGTCGGCGCGGCGGCGATCACCGCGCTGCGCCGGGCGTACCGGCTCGCCCTGCTGCGGATCGCGGCGGCCGACCTGACCGGGGGACGGTGCCTGGAACAGACCATGGCGGCGTTGTCCGCGCTGGCCGACGCGACCCTGTCCGCCGCGTACGACATCGCCGTCGCCGAGCTGCCCGACGGCAGCGGTCCGCCCGGGCTCGCCGTGGTGGCGATGGGCAAGTGCGGCGGCAACGAGCTGAACTACGTCTCCGACGTGGACGTCATTTTCGTCGCCGCCGACGACGCCGATTTGACGGTCGCCACCACCGTCGCCACCCGCCTGATCCACATCTGCGGGCTGGTGGCCTGGCCGGTGGACGCCGCGCTGCGCCCGGAAGGCAACCGCGGGCCACTGGTCCGTACCCTCACCAGCCACCTCGCCTACTACCAGCGGTGGGCCCGGACCTGGGAGTTCCAGGCGCTGCTCAAGGCCCGGCCGGCGGCCGGCGACCGCGACCTCGCGCAGGAGTGGATCCGGCTGCTGTCGCCGCTGGTCTGGCATGCCGCCGAGCGCCCGGAGGCGGTCGAGGACGTGCGCGCCATGCGGCGCCGGATCATCGAGAACGTCCCGCCCCGCGAGCTGGAACGCGAGATCAAACGCGGCCCCGGCGGGTTGCGCGACATCGAGTTCGCCGTCCAGCTGCTGCAGTTGGTGCACGGTCGGGTCGACGAGACGCTGCGGGCCCCCGGCACGCTGCCCACCCTGCGGGCCCTGGTCGCCGGCGGGTACGTCGGCCGCGCCGACGGCGAGGCGCTGCTGCGCGGCTACCGGTTCCTGCGCGGCGTCGAGCACCGGCTGCAACTGCAGGGGCTGCGCCGCACCCACACCGTGCCGGCCGACCCGGTGGCGCTGCGCTGGCTGGCCCAGGCCCTCGGCTACGCCTCGACCCCCGAAACCGACGTCGTCGACGCGTTCCGGGCCGACTGGGTCAGTCACGCCACCGAGGTACGCCGGCTGCACGCCAAACTGCTCTACCGGCCGCTGCTCGAATCCGTCGCCCGGGTGCCGGCCGAGTCGCTGCGGATGACCCCACAGGCCGCCCGGCGCCGGCTCGAGGTGCTGGGCTTCGCCGACCCGGCCGGGGCGCTGCGGCACCTGGAGGCCCTCACCGGCGGCGTCTCCCGGACCGCCGCCATCCAGCGCACGTTGCTACCGGTGCTGCTGCAGGAGTTCGCCGACGCCCCCGAGCCGGACCGGGGGCTGCTGAGCTACCGGCAGGTGTCCGACAAGCTCGGCAGCACCCCCTGGTATCTGCGGCTGCTGCGCGACGAAGGTCTGGTCGCCGGCCGGCTCGCCCGGACCCTCGGGCTGTCCCGGTACGCCGCCGACCTGCTGGCCCGCGAGCCCGAGGCACTGCGGATGCTGGCCTCCGACGTCGAACTCACCCCACGCGACGCGGCGGTGCTGCGCGCCGGCTTCGACGCCGCTGCGGCCCGCCATCTCGGCAGCGGCGGCGGCGAGCCGCCCGACCCGGTCCAGGCGGTCCGCGCGGTACGAGCCCTGCGCCGGCGCGAACTGCTCCGGCTGGCCTGCGCCGACGTACTCAACCGGGCCGGCGCGCTGGCCCCGGCCCGCGAGGCCCGGGGCCGGCTGGACGTGGCCGCCGTCGGCGCCGGGCTGTCCGCGGTGGCCGACGCCACGCTCGCCGCCGCGCTGCGGGTCGCGGTCGAGACCGTGCCGCCACCGGACGGTCTGCGGTTCGCGATCATCGGCATGGGCCGCCTCGGCGGGTACGAGATGAGCTACTCCTCCGACGCCGACGTGCTCTTCGTCTACGACCCACCGCCCGGCCTCGCCGACGACGAGGCCAGCGCCGCCGCCCGGGCGGTCGCCGAGGAGCTGCGCCGGCTGCTCGGCATGCCGGCCCCCGACCCGCCGCTCGGGGTGGACGCCGACCTGCGCCCCGAAGGCCGGCAGGGGCCGCTGGTGCGCAGCCTCGCGGCGTACGCCCAGTACTACGCCCGGTGGGCGAAGGTGTGGGAGGCGCAGGCGCTGCTGCGGGCCCGGTTCGTCTGCGGCGACCCGTCGCTGGGCGAGGAGTTCGTCGCCGTCGCCGACCCGGTCCGCTACCCGGCCGGCGGGTTGAGCCGGGAGCAGGTCGTCGAGATCCGCCGGATCAAGGCCCGGGTGGAGACCGAACGACTGCCGCGCGGCGCCGACCCGGCCACCCACACCAAGCTCGGCCGGGGCGGGCTCGCCGACGTCGAATGGGCGGTGCAGCTGACCCAGCTGCGGCACGGGCACGCGGTGCCGGCGCTGCGTGACACCCGTACCCTGGTCGCGCTGGCCGCGGCCCGCGACGCCGGCCTGGTCGACCGGGCCGACGCGACCGCGCTGCGCGCCGGATGGGTCCTCGCCTCCCGGGTCCGCGACGCGTTGATGCTGGTCCGGGGCCGGGCCACCGACCAGCTGCCCCGGCACGGTGCCGAGCTGGCCGGTGTGGTCCGGTTGCTCGGCGGCACCGACCCCGGCCAGTTCCTCGACGACTACCTGCGGACCGCCCGCCGCTGCCGGGCCGCGGCGGAGCGGGTCCTCGGTGCCTGACCGCGGCGGCGAGCCCGGAACGCGGTACCACCTCATCCGTTACGTCGGTCTGGCCGGCGCGGTCGCCCTCGCGGTCGCCGCCGGCCTGGGCGGCGCGCTGCCCGACCCGCCGGCCGCCGGCTGGGCGGTCTTCACCAGCGGAACCGGCGTGCTCAGCGTGCTCGCCTGGGCCGCCGGCACCGGTGCGATGACGTGGGCCTGGTGGTCGGCCCGGCACGGTGTGCCGTCGGTACGGTGGGCGTCGACGACCGTCGGCCTCTGGGTGGTGCCGTTGCTGGTGGCGCCGCCGTTGGGCAGCCGGGACGTCTACTCGTACGCCTGCCAGGGCTGGATTCTGCGCGACGGTGGCGACCCGTACTCCGGAGTGGCCGGTCAGGGCTGTCCCTGGGTCGACGCGGTCGCCCCGCTGTGGCGCGACACCCCGGCCCCGTACGGGCCACTGTTCGTCTGGCTCGCCGGGCTGGCGGTCGCGGTCGGTGCCGGTCTGACCGGCACCCTGCTGGCGCTGCGGCTGACCGCCGTGGCCGGGCTGGTGCTGGTGGCGGTGGCGCTGCCCGGTCTGGCCGCCAGGTGCGGCCTGCCGGCCGGCCGGGCGCTCTGGCTGACCTTGGGCTGCCCGGTGGTGCTGATCCACCTGGTGTCGGGGGCGCACAACGACGCGTTGATGGTCGGCCTGCTGGTCGGGGCGCTATGGGTGATCGCCGCCGGATCGGCCCGCGTGACCGATCCAGGGACCGGCGGCGTCGGTGGTGCGTCGGTGGCGGCCGTCGCCGGTGGGCTGCTGCTCGGGCTGGCCGTCGCGGTGAAGGCGACGGCCCTGGTGGTCGTACCGTTCGCGGCGGTGCTCGCAGTGGCCGGGCCGCGCCGACCGGCCGCCCTGGTTCGGGCCGGTGCGCTGGTGGTGGCGGGGGTGGTCGGCGCGGTCGCGGCCACCACGGCGCTGTCCGGGCTCGGCCTGGGCTGGGTGGACGGGCTGTTTCGAAGCGGCGACTCGCGGCAGTGGACCTCACCGCCGACCGCCGTCGGGCTGCTGATCGACTATTTGGGGAGACTGGTCGGGGTGCGACTGGACGCGGTCGGGGCGGCCCGCGTGGTGGGCCTGGCGGTGCTCGCCGGTTTCCTGGTGTGGCTGTGGTGGCGGGTGTGGCGCGGTGGCGGACCGTTCGCCGGCTGGCGGGGCCCGGACGGTCGTGCCGTGCCGGTGGCGGACCCCGTCGGCCCACCGGCGACCTGGGACCGGGGGACCGTGGTGTTCGGGGCAGGGCTGGCGCTGGCCGCCACGGTGCTCGCCGCGCCGGTCGTCTACCCGTGGTACCTGAGCTGGCCGTTGGCGTTGCTGGCCGCCGCCGCGTACCGCACCGGGTGGTTCCTGCTGCCGGTGGCGGTCGCCGGTTTCCTGGTCCTGCCGGACGGTTCGGGGGTCGCCGCGCTCACCAAGGCGCCGGGCACGGTGGCCATGTGCGCGCTGATCGTGGTGCTGGTGGTGCGGGCGGTCCGGTCCGCCCGGCGCCCCGACGCGAGCTGACAGACGTCGGACGAGACCGGGGCGGGCAGCGAAACGGCGGTGGGGGCGAGCCGAGGCCCGCCCCCACCGCCGTCGTCCACTGCTGGACCGGCGCGGCCGGAATCAGCAGTCGAAGTACATCGCGAACTCGTGCGGGGTCGGCCGCAGGCGGACCGGGTCGACCTCGTTGGACCGCTTCCAGTCGATCCAGGTGGAGATGAGGTCCGGCGTGAAGACCCCACCCTCGAGCAGGAAGTCGTGGTCGGCCTCCAGCGAGTCCAGCACGGCCGGCAGCGAACCCGGCACCTGCTTGACGTTGCCCCACTCCTCCGGCGGCAGGTCGTACAGGTCCTTGTCGATCGGCTCCGGCGGCTCGATCTTGCTCTTGATGCCGTCCAGACCGGCCATCAGCATGGCGGAGAAGGCCAGGTAGACGTTGGCCGACGGGTCCGGCACCCGGAACTCGACCCGCTTGGCCTTGGCGTTGCTGCCGGTGACCGGGATACGGGTGCAGGCGGACCGGTTGCGCTGCGAATACACCAGGTTGACCGGCGCCTCGAAGCCGGGCACCAGCCGGCGGTACGAGTTGACCGTCGGGTTGGTGAAGGCCAGCAGCGACGGCGCGTGGTGCAGCAGACCGCCGATGTACCAGCGGGCGGTGTCCGACAGGCCGGCGTATCCGGTCTCGTCGTAGAACAGCGGCTCACCGTTGAGCCACAGGCTCTGGTGGGTGTGCATACCGGAGCCGTTGTCGCCGAACAGCGGCTTCGGCATGAAGGTCGCCGTCTTGCCGCTGGCCCAGGCGGTGTTCTTCACGATGTACTTGAACAGCTGCAGCTGGTCGCCGGCGTGCAGCAGGGTGGAGAACTTGTAGTTGATCTCGGCCTGGCCGGCGGTGCCGACCTCGTGGTGCGACCGCTCCACGGTGAAGCCGGTGTCGATCAGCTTGCGGACGATCTTGTCACGCAGGTCGGCGTAGTGGTCGACCGGCGGCACCGGGAAGTAGCCGCCCTTGTAGTTGGTCTTGTACCCGCGGTTGCCGCCCTCTTCCTCGCGACCGCTGTTCCACCAGCCCTCAATCGAGTCGATGTAGTAGTAGGCCTGGTTCGCGGAGGTCTCGTGGCGGATCGAGTCGAAGATGTAGAACTCCGCCTCGGGCCCGAAGTAGGCGGTGTCGGCGATGCCGCTCGCCGCCAGGTAGGCCTCCGCCTTCTTGGCCACGTTGCGCGGGTCCCGGGAGTACGGCTCCCGGGTGAACGGGTCGTGGATGAAGAAGTTGAGCGCCAGCGTCTTCTCGATCCGGAACGGGTCGATGAAGGCGGTGGCGACATCCGGCAGCAGCAGCATGTCCGACTCGTGGATCGCCTGGAAACCACGGATCGAAGACCCGTCGAAGGCGAGGCCGGTGGTGAAAATGTCCTCGTCGACCGACTCGACCGGCAAGTTGAAGTGCTGCATCACGCCGGGCAGGTCACAGAAGCGTACGTCGACGAATTTCACGCCCTCGTCTTTGAGGTACCGCAGTAGTTCCTCGGGATTGGCGAACACACGTCCTCCTGGCACGTCGCACTGATGGCTATGCTGGTCGCGACGCTATGGCCGCAGGGTTGCCCCACCATGTCTCTAATGTTTCCGCCGTGTTACGTCCGGTGCGGAGCGTGATCCCGACCAATCGTCCCCCGCAGGATACGGCAGACGGCCCAGACTAGTCTGGCCGTTCGTGGGTATCGGGAGGGGGCAGCGTGGCGGCAAGCGCAAACGCGGCTGCGGGTGGAGCGACCGGTGGCCGGGCGGGGCCGGGTGACGAGGTGCCGAGTCTGCTACGCCGAACCGGCGCTCTGGTGATTGATTGGCTACTCTGTGTGCTGATCTCCAGCCTTTTCGTCGACCCGGCCCGCTCCGGCTGGCCACCGGTGGTGGTGCTGATCGCCGAGTACGGCTTCTTCCTGGGCCTGTTCGCCCAGACCCCGGGAATGTGGCTGGCCAGGATCCGGTGCGTCTCGGACGCCGACGGCGGCCGGATCGGCGTACCCCGGGCACTGCTGCGCGGACTGCTGCTGGCCCTGGTGATCCCGCCGCTGGTGATGGACGGGCGGCGGCGCGGCCTGCACGACCGGGCCGCCGGATCGGTCGTCGTCGCCGCCCCCCGCTGACCACGACCGCACCGCCACCCCTAGCCGGACCGCCCGGCCCGCCGCTACCCGACCGGAACGACCGACCCGACCCGGACTGGCGGCGACCGGCGGTCAGCGGCCGCGGGTCTGCCGGAAGGCGCCCTTCGGCGGGCGCATGTTCTTCGGAATGGCGCCCTTGGGTATTTGCGGACGGGCCGACAATGCGGTCAGCCGCTTGTCCAACGCGTTGACGTCCTTGCCGGTCAGGTTGCGCGGCAAGCGCATCAACGTCGTACGCATCTTGCGGATCGACAACTCGCCCTCGTCGGTGCCGATCACGTAGTCGTACAGCGGCGCGCTGCCGATCACCTTCGCCAGCCGCCGCTTCTCCTGACCGAGCAACCCCCGGACCCGTTGTGGGTTGCCCTCGGCGAGCAGGATCACCCCGGGCCGCCCGATCACCAGGTGGACCATGTCCATCTGGGTGGTCGAACTGACCGCCGGCGTCACCCGCCAGTCACCGCGCATGTTCTCCAGCAGCGAGGCCGCCGCACCCGGCTGGCCCTCGGCGACGTTCATCATCGCCGTGTTCGACCGCAGGTTCAGCACGATCAGTACGGCGAGCAGGGCCAGCAGGATGCCGACCGGCAGCCACATCCACCCCAGTGCCAGCGACACCGGCACGCTGATCGCCAGCGGCAGCACCACGGCGGCCACCGCCAGCGGGACGAACCACTTGTCGCGCTTGGCGGTGAACGAGAACACCATGCCGATCTGCTTCAGCCGCTGGCCGAACGACACCTTCTCCTGGGGTTTCGCCATGCGAGGGAGTCTAGTTGCCGGGGGCGAAGCCGTTCACCGGGCGGTCAGCCGGCCAGCGGCTGGGCCTCGCGCTGGCGCAGCGCCTGCTGGTAGAGCCGGCCGGCGCGGTACGACGAACGCACCAGCGGGCCGCTCATCACCCCGGAGAAGCCGATCTGCTCGGCCTCCTCGCGCAGCTCGACGAACTCCTCCGGCTTGACCCAGCGCTGCACCGGGTGATGCCGCGGCGTCGGGCGCAGATACTGGGTGATGGTGATCAGCTCGCACCCGGCGGCGTGCAGATCGCGCAGCGCCTGCGACACCTCGGAGCGCTCCTCGCCGAGGCCGAGGATCAGATTGGACTTGGCCACCAGACCGGCCGTGCGGGCCCGGGTGAGCACGTCGAGCGAGCGCTCGTACCGGAAGGCCGGCCGGATCCGCTTGAAGATCCGCGGCACCGTCTCGACGTTGTGGGCGAGCACCTCCGGTCGGGCGGCGAACACCTCGTCGAGCTGGCCGGCGTCGCCGTTGAAATCCGGGATCAGCAACTCGACGCCGCAGCCGGGCTGCAGCGCGTGGATCTGCCGGACGGTCTCGGCGTACAGCCAGGCACCCCCGTCGGGCAGGTCGTCGCGGGCCACCCCGGTGACTGTGGCGTAGCGCAGACCCATCGCCGCGACCGACTCGCCGACCCGGCGGGGCTCGTCGGCGTCGAACTCGGCCGGTTTGCCGGTGTCGATCTGACAGAAGTCGCAGCGCCGGGTGCACTGGTCCCCACCGATGAGGAAGGTGGCCTCCCGGTCTTCCCAACACTCGTAGATGTTGGGGCAGCCGGCCTCCTGACAGACGGTGTGCAGCCCTTCCCGTTGCACCAGCCCGCGCAGCTCGGTGAACTCCGGCCCCATCCTGGCCTTGACCTTGATCCACGGGGGTTTGCGCTCGATCGGGGTCTCGGCGTTGCGGACCTCCAGGCGCAGCAGGCGTCGTCCCTCCGGAGCAATGGTCACCCTTGCCAGCCTACGCCGGCCGGTGCCCGCTCGGGCGGCCAGGCGACCGCGCGGCCGCCGCTCACCGGGTGAGTTGGCTCACCCGAGGCATCGATCGGCCGGCTGACCCGAGATCGGCCGGCTGACCGGAGAGCGGTCGGCTCAGCCGAGCGTGGGCAGGTGCCGTTCGACGACCGGCAGCACCTCGGCGACGGTCACCGGCCGGCCGAGCTCGGCGCTCAGCGAGGTGACGCCGACGTCGCGCAGACCGCACGGCACGATCCGGTCGTACGCCGTCAGGTCCGGATCGCAGTTGATCGCGAAGCCGTGCTGGGTGACCCCGCGGGCGACCCGGATGCCGATCGCCGCCACCTTGCGGGCCGGTCCACGGTCGTCGGCCGGCACCCAGACCCCGCTGTGGTTCGGCCCGTCGAGGCGGGTGGCGGCCAGCCCGAACTCGGCGCAGACGTCGATCAGCAGTTGCTCGACCCGGCGTACGTAGGCGACCACGTCGATCGGTTCCGGCAACCGGACGATGGGGTAGCCGACCAGCTGCCCCGGGCCGTGCCAGGTGATCTTGCCGCCCCGGTCGACGTCCACCACCGGGGTGCCGTCCACCGGGCGGTCCCACGGTTCGGTGCGCTTGCCGGCCGTGTACACGCTCGGGTGCTCCAGCAGGAGCACGGTGTCCGGCTCCTCACCGGCGACCACGGCGGCGTGCAGTCGACGCTGCTCCTGCCAGGCGGTCTGGTAGTCGACGACTCCGGCTCGGACCCCGCGCGCGCGGGGAAGGGTGCTGGTCACGCCGTCCAGCCTAGTCCGTTACCGGTCGGTCGGGCCGGTCCGTGGTCCGGCTCACCAGCCGCCCTCGGGCGCCGGCCAGAGCCAGACGTCGGTGATCCGTTGCGGCGGGCCGAGCAGCTCGGTGGTCGCGGTCAGCAGGGCCTCGGCGTCGACCGGGAACTTCGCGCCGTGCACCTGATCGGCGAGCACCACTGCCTCGGCGTCCCAGTACCGCAGGTCGGCGCGGGCGGCGGCCCGGTCGGCGTCGGTGATCGGCGGCACCACGCCGGAGCGGGCGACCTCGTGCAGCAGCCCGTCGGTGGCCCGGGGGACCGGTCCGATCCGGCCCCGGCCGTCCGGTCCGCCGGGGCCGAGGAAGAAGCCGGACGGGATGGCGAACTCGCCCTGCCGGTTCGCGAACGCGTACGCCTGCCAGCGTTGACCGTCGGGGAGCACGTCGAGGGTGAACGGTACCGGGGCGAGCCCCCCGCCCTGGCTGACGTGGTCGCGCCAGGCACCCGAGGTGATGAAGTCCGGGATCGGCTCCCGTTCGATGGTGAGCAGACTGGCCGGGGTCAGCGGCAGCAGCGCCGCGACGAACGCCGCGGCCCACCACCGGCCGTACCGCGCCTGCCCGGCGGCCTGGCGGGTGAGGAGCAGGCTCAGCGTCAGCGCCAGCAGGATGCCGATGACCGGGGTGACCACCATGGCCAGCCGGGCCGGCAGCGCGGCGTTGAACACCGGTGCGCCGGCCAACGGGGCGTACGGCAGCGGGATGTCGGTGATCGTCCCGCCGATCTTCAGTCGGGGGCCGAGGGAGAGCAGCGCGAACACGGCGGCGGTGACGGCGAGGGCCCGCAGCGTCGCTCGCCGGCCGGGATCGGCGGCCCGCCAGAGCAGCACCAGGCAGCCGACGGTCAACACCAGCAGCGGTACGCCGAAAAAGCTGTTCTCCTCGGTCTCGTTCGGTGCGAGCCCGGTGTCCAGCCCGGCGACGCCGGACAGCGAGCGCTGCGGAAACGCGCCGTAGGCGAGGAGGTCCTCGCTGTGCACCCGGGCGTCGAACCCGGTGCCGTGGAACACCTGCGGGCCGAAGAAGTGCAACCACAACGGGTACGCCAACAGCGTGATGGCGACTACCGCGGTCACCGCCAGTCCGCGCAGCAGGCGGGGGAGCGCGTCGCGGACCTCGGCGGCGCGGCTGCGGTCCAGCGCCCAGACGCCGAGGAACACGCCGCAGGCCAGGGCGGTGAAGAACAGGCCCTCGGCGGCGATGGAGAAGGCCGCCGCGACGGCTACGCCGAGGATCAGGCCGTTGCGTGCCCAGCCGCCCCGGGCCAGCGGCCGCGCTTCGGGACGCCCGCGCAGCGCGAGGACCCGCCAGACGATGATCGGCACCAGCCAGCCGGCGGTCCAGTTGAGGTGGGCGTTGGCGTGCGACACCATCGCCGGCGCGAAGCCGCAGAACAGTCCGCCGACGGCGGCCGCCAGCCGGGACGGCACGAACGGAGCGCCGTTGTCGCCGGTGGGTAGCCGGGACAGCAGCCAGTACCAGGCGAAACCGGTGCCGGCCAGGTTGAGGGTGAGGATCACCAGGAAGGTCGCCGGCGGCCCGATCAGGAAGGTCAGCGGCGCGAACAACACCGCGTACACGGTGATCGAGGTGTTGACCGCGAGGTTCACCCCGTCCGGGGCGTTGAGCAGGTACGTGAACAGCGGGTTCTCGCCGTGGGTCAGCGCGTACGCCCCGTAGCCGAGCAGCCACTCGAACAGCGCCTGGTCGCTGGAGTTGACGGTGATCGCCCGGCTGTCCGGTCCGGCCCACAGTCCGCTGGTGACCCAGCCGGCGAGGGCCACCGCGACGACCGCGACGACCAGGTCGGCGCGCCACCGGGTCGGGCCGCCGGCCCGGCCGCCCGGACGGCCGCTGGTCACCGGCCGGGTGGTCGCGGCGCTGTCGGGCAGTGGGGACGGAGCGGTCGGCACCGGCGGAGAGTACCAATTTCGCCCGACACGCCCGTGCCGTACCTAGGCTTGACGAAGTTATTGGAAATGACTTCCAATGTACGCGTACCTGTTGAGTTGTTTGGGAGAGATCCACGGTGAAGATCTGTTTTGTCGGTAAGGGTGGCAGTGGCAAGACCACCCTGGCGGCCCTGTTCGCCCGCCACCTCGCAGCCACCCCGGTCGGCCCCGACGGCGGTCCGCCGCCGCTGCTCGCGGTCGACGCCGACATCAACCAGCATCTCGCCGCGGCCCTCGGTGCCAGCGACGACGAGGCGGTGCTGCTACCGGCGCTGGGCGACCACCTGGCCGACATCAAGGAGTACCTGCGCGGCGACAATCCCCGGATCAGCTCGGCCGCGGCGATGGTCAAGACCACTCCGCCCGGGCGTGGCTCGCGGCTGCTCACCGTCGCCGGGGCCAACCCGATCTACGACGCGTTGGTCCGCGAGGTGGCCGGCATCCGGCTCGCCGTGACCGGGCCGTTCGCCACCGACGATCTCGGCGTCGCCTGCTACCACTCCAAGGTCGGTGCGGTGGAACTGCTGCTCAACCACCTGGTCGACGGTGCCGGCGAGTACGTGGTGGTCGACATGACCGCAGGGGCCGACTCGTTTGCATCCGGGCTGTTCACCCGGTTCGACACGACGTTTCTGGTCTGCGAGCCCACGGTGCGCAGCGTCGGGGTCTACCGGCAGTACGTCGGGTACGCCCGCGACTACGGCGTACGGGTGCACGTGATCGGCAACAAGATCGACGACGAGTCGGACGTGGACTTCCTGCGCGAGCACGTCGGCGCCGACCTGCTTACCTGGGTCGGCCGGTCGGCCTTCGTCAAGGCCGCCGAACGAGGTCGACACGAACCGATCACCGCGATGGAGCCGGCGAACCGTGACGCACTGGACACGATGCGTACAGCCGTCGATGCTTGTGTGAAGGACTGGGCCAGCTACACCCGGCAGGCGGTGGAGTTCCACCTGCGCAACGCCGCCGCCTGGGCCAACGACCGGGTCGGCGAGAACCTCGCCGACCAGGTCGACCCGGAGTTCGTTCTCGGACCAGACCTCCTGGTCCGCTGACCGTCAGCGTGAGGAGAAAGCATGTCCCTCGACGTACCCGCCGCTCTGCTGGAGCAGGCCGAGGCCGGCCGGGTCGACGACGCCGAGTTCGTCGACTGCGTACGCCAGTCACTGCCGTACGCCTGGTCGGTGGTGTCCCAGGTGGCCGCCGAGGCCCAGGGCGGCTCGGCCGAGTTCGCCGACCACGCGGTGCCGCCGCCCAGCGAGGCCGAGCGTGGCCAGCTGCTGCGGGCGCTGGCCAGCGACGCGATCCGGGGTGGCCTGGAGCGGCACTTCGGCGTCAAGTTCGCCTTCCAGAACTGCCACCGGGTGGCCGCCTTCAAACTCTCCGCCGTCGGCGGAGTGACCTACCAGGAGTTCATCTCCCCGGTGGCCCAGCTGCGCAACCAGTCACCCGAGCTGCGTGACTGCTGAGCCGATCACCGCGCCGGTGGCCGGCGACCTGAACCAGCCAGCAGTGGACCTGTTCCTGCTGGCGGCACATGGTCTGCCGGCCACCGTCGACTACGCGCGCGCCGCCGAGGCAGCCGGCCTCGGCGGCGTGTGGCTGGCCGAACACCACTTCGTCTCGTACGGGCAGTGCCCGTCCGCCACCACCCTGGCCGGCTACCTGCTCGGGGCCACCCGTCGGATCGCCGTCGGCACCGCGGCGGCCGTGCTGTCCAACCGGCATCCGGTCGCGCTCGCCGAGGAGGCGGTCCTGCTCGACACGGTCTCCGCCGGCCGGTTCCGGCTCGGTGTCGCCCGTGGCGGTCCCTGGGTGGACCTGGAGGTCTTCGGCACCGGCCTGGACCGGTACCGGGACGGCTTCGCCGAGTCGCTGGATCTGCTGGGCCGCTGGCTCTCCGGCGCGGCGACGGTCGGCGCCGACGGCGGGTTCTTCGCGTTCCGGGACGTGCCGGTGGTGCCCCGACCGGCCCGCCCGATCCCGGTCTGGGTGGCGGTGACCTCGCCGGCCACGGTCGACCTCGCGGCCGCCCGAGGGCATCCGCTGCTGCTCGGGGTGCACGACGACGACGCGGCGAAGGCCGCCACGCTGGCCCGGTACGCCGACGTCGCCGCCGACCACGGACACGATCCGGCCGTCGTGCCGCACGCCTCGGTGCATCTGATCGGGCTCGCCGACTCCCGGGCCGCCGCCGAGCGTCAGCTCCGCCGGACCCTGCCACCCTGGCTGGCCACCACCCGGGAGTACGTCCGGATCGACGGCTCGTCGCCGGCCCACCGGGACCTCGACGCCTACGCCGAGCACCTGCTGCGAATCCACCCACTGGGCAGCGCGGCCGAGTGCGCCGCGCGGCTCGCCGCCAGCGCGGCGACCGTCGGCGCCCACCGGCTGGTGCTGATGGTCGAGGGCGTCGGCCCGGCCGCCACCGGCGAGCTGATCAGCGCCATCGGCACCGATCTGCTCCCGGCCCTGCCCTGACCGGTTCGGAGCTCTGACCGGTCTGGACGCCACCCGGTGCCGGGTCACCCCTGCGTCAGGGCGGCGTGCAGCGCGTCCGGCAGGTCCGGGTACCGGTACGTGAAGCCGGCCTCGGTCAGCGCCCCGGGCAGCACCCGGGAGGAGCGCAGCGCCTCGGTGGCGAACTCGCCCAGCGCCACGTGCAACGCGAACGCCGGGATCGGCAGCACCGCCGGTCGGTGCACCGCCGCCCCGAGCGCCTTGCCGAACGCCGCGTTGGTCACCGGTGCCGGCCCGACCACGTTGACCGGCCCGGAGATGTCGTCGTGGTCGAGCAGGAAGGTCACCGCCCGCAGCCAGTCCTGCATGGCGATCCACGGCACCCACTGCCGCCCGCTGCCGAGCTTGCCGCCCAGGCCGAGCCGGAACGGCAGCAGCTGCGGCTTGAGCAGGCCGCCGTCGCGGTGCAACGGCAGACCGGTGCGCAGCCGGACCACCCGTACGCCAGCGGTCTCGGCCGGCCCGGTGGCCGCCTCCCAGACCCGGGCCACGTCGGCCAGGAAACCCTCACCGGCCGGGGCGTTCTCCTCGACCGGCTGGTCGCCGGTGTCGCCGTACCAGCCGACCGCCGACGAGTTCAGCAGCACCGCCGGTCGGTCCGCCGCCGCGAGCCCGGCCATCGCGGTGGCCAGGGTGGTGGTGCTGTCCACCCGGCTGGACCGGATCAACGCCTTGTAGCCGTCGGTCCAGCGCTTGTCGCCGACCCCGGCGCCGGCCAGGTTGATCACCGCGTCGATGCCGGTGAACACCGCCGGGTCGAGCTGCCCGGCCGACGGCGACCAGCTGAACTCAGCCGGCCCGCGCGCCGGTCGGCGGACCAGCTGTACGGTCTCGTGTCCGCAGCTGTGCAGGTGGTCGGTCAGTCTGGTGCCGAGGAAGCCGGACGCGCCGGCCAGCAGGATGCGCATGCCGACATCTTCGCTGATCGTGGTGATGCCGGATGCGGACCACCACCATCCGGTGCAGAACGCCGGTGGGTGCCGGCCGGGATCGGCCGGCACCCACCGCTACGGCAACCGGGGTCGCTCTGTCGTCGAACGCCGTCAGGACAGGCCGAGCTCGCCTTCGAACGCGCCGGCCTCCAGCCGCTCCTTGACCGCGCTGAGGAACCGGGCGGCGTCCGCGCCGTCGACCAGCCGGTGGTCGTAGGACAGCGCCAGGAAGACCATCGACCGTGGTGCGATGATCTCGCCGAGCTCCGGGTCGTCGACCACGGCGGCGCGTTTCACCACCGCTCCAGTGCCGAGGATGGCGGCCTGCGGCAACGGCACGATCGGGGTGTCGAACAGCGCCCCCCGGCTGCCGGTGTTGGTCAGCGTGAAGGTGGCACCGGACAGCTCGTCGGGGCCGATCTTGTTGGTCCGGGTCCGCTCGGCCACGTCGGCGATCCGCCGTGCCAGTCCACCGAGGTTGAGATCGCCGGCGTCGCGGATCACCGGCACCAGCAGACCCCGCTCGGTGTCCACCGCCACGCCGAGGTGCTCCCCGTCGGGATAGGTGATCGTGCCGGCCTGCATGTCGATGGAGGCGTTGACCACCGGGTAGGTGCGCAGTGCCTCCACCGCCGCCAGCGCGAAGAACGGCAGGAACGACAGCTTGACGCCGTGCTTGGCCTGGAAGTCGCCCTTGACCCGGGCCCGCAACCGGGCAATCTTGGTCACGTCGACCTCGACGACCGTGGTCAGTTGGGCCGAGCTCTGCAGCGACTCGTGCATCCGCTTGGCGATGACGGTCCGGGTCCGGCTCATCTTCTCGGTCCGGCCGCGCAGCGGGCTGGGTTGCGCCTTGGCCGCCGTCGGTGCCGTGGCCGGTGCCGCCGGCTTGGCCTGTTCGGCCTTGGCCCGCTCGGCGGCGGCCCGCGCCTGCTCGGCCGCGGTCAGCACGTCCTGCTTGCGGATCCGCCCGCCGACCCCGGTGCCGCGCACCGAGGCCAGGTCGACCCCCTGCTCGGCGGCGAGCTTGCGGACCAGCGGGGTGACGTAACCGCCGTCACCGTTGGCGCTGGCCGGCGGGGCCGCCGGAGCGGTCTGCTGTGCCGGTGCCGCCGGTGCCGGCGGTGCCGGCGGTGCGGCCTGCTCGGCCTGCGTCGGTGCGGCGGACTCGGTGGCCGGGGCCGGGCTGGCGTACGAGGCGCCCGGCTGGGCCGGCGCGGGAGCAGCCGGCTCCGGTGGTGCCGCCGGCTGCGGCTGGGCGGGCTCGGCCTGCGGTGCGGCGGCCGGCTCCGGTGCCGCCGGAGCCGAGGCCCCACCGGGGCTGCCGACCAGGGCCAGTTCGGCACCGACGTCGGCGGTGTCGTCCTCCGGCACCTTGATCTCCAGCAGCGTCCCCGCGACCGGCGACGGGATCTCGGTGTCGACCTTGTCGGTGGAGACCTCCAGCAGCGGTTCGTCGACCTCGACGGAATCACCGACCTGCTTGAGCCAGCGGGTGACGGTGCCCTCGGTGACGCTCTCGCCGAGGGCCGGCATCCGGACCGCGGTGGCGTCGCCACCGGTCGCCGGTGGGGCGCTGTCGGCCGCTGGCTGGGCCGGCGCTGCGGCCGGCTCCGGCTCGGCGGGCTGTTCCTGCGGCGTGGTCGCGGCGGGCTCGGCGGGGGCGGTCTGCCCACCGTCGTCCTGTCCGCCGTCCTCCTGCTGTCCGCCGTCGTCCTGCCCGCCGGAGATGACCGCGAGTTCGCTGCCCACCTCGGCGGTCTCGTCCTCACTCACCACGATCCGGGTGAGCACCCCGGCCGCAGGCGACGGGATTTCGGTGTCGACCTTGTCGGTGGAGACCTCCAGCAGCGGTTCGTCGACCTCGACCCGGTCGCCTTCCTGCTTCAACCAGCGGGTGACGGTGCCCTCGGTGACGCTCTCGCCGAGCCGGGGCATGGTGACCGATACCGGCATATCTACAAGACTCCTCTAGTCAGGCGTGTGCGTGCAGCGGCTTGCCGGCCAGGGCCAGGTGGGCCTCGCCCAGCGCCTCGCCCTGGGTCGGGTGGGCGTGTACGAGTGGTGCGACGTCGGCCGGGTCGGCCTCCCAGTTGTAGATCAACTGCGCCTCGCCGATCAGCTCGCCGACCCGGGCACCGACCAGGTGCAGTCCCACGACCGGGCCGTCGACGACCCGGACGAGCTTGACGAAGCCGGTGGTCTTGAGGATCTGGCTCTTGCCGTTGCCGCCGAGGTTGTAGTTATAGGTCTTGACCTTGTCGGCCCCGTACTGCTCCTTGGCCTTCGCCTCGGTCAGCCCGACCGATGCGAGCTCCGGGTCCGAGTAGGTGACCCGGGGGATGCCGCTCTCGTCGATCACCGCGGGGTTGCGGCCGGCGATCTCCTCGGCGACGAAGATGCCCTGCTGGAAGCCGCGGTGGGCCAGCTGCAGGCCGGGCACGATGTCGCCCACGGCGTAGACGTTCGGCAGGTTGGTCCGCAGCCGCTCGTCGGTCAGCACGAAGCCACGGTCCATCTTCAGACCCTGCTCTTCGTACCCGAGGTTGGCGGTCACCGGCCCGCGCCCGACGGCGACCAGCAGCAGCTCGGCCTCCAGGGTCTCGCCGCCGGCGATCGTCATCCGGACGCCGGACTCGGTACGTTCGACCTTCTCGAACGGCTTGCCGGTCTTGAACCCGATACCGCGCTTGCGGAACGCCCGCTCCAGCGCCTTGGACGACTCCTCGTCCTCGGCGGCGACCAGCCGGGGCAGCGCCTCGACGATGGTCACGTCGACGCCGAAGGAGCGCCAGACGCTGGCGAACTCGACACCGATCACCCCGCCGCCGAGCACGATCGCCGACGACGGCACCCGGTCCAGCTCCAGCGCGTGCTCGCTGGTCAGAATCCGCTCGCCGTCGACCTCGATGCCGGGCAGGCTACGCGAGTAGGACCCGGTGGCCAGGATCACGTTGCGGCCGGTGTACCGGGCCCCGTCGACCTCGACGGTGTCCGGGCCGACCAGCCGGCCGGTGCCCGCCACGTAGGTGATCTTCGAAGACTTGATCATGCCCTGCAGGCCCTTGTACAGCCGGCCGACCACGCCGTCCTTGTAACTGTTCACCCCGGCCATGTCGATGCCGACCAGGTCCGCCTTGACACCGAACTGCTCGGACTCGCGCGCGTTGTCGGCCACTTCGGCGGCGTGCAGCAGCGCCTTGGTGGGGATGCAGCCACGGTGCAGGCAGGTGCCACCGACCTTGTCCTTCTCGATCAGGGCTACCGACAGATCGAGTTGTACGGCGCGCAGGGCAGCCGCGTAGCCTCCACTACCGCCGCCGAGGATGACCAGGTCGAAGGTCCCGCCGTTCGGCTCACTCACAGTTCACTCCCAGGTCACGTCGCTGCACAGGAGGGCCGTCCCCTGCGTCGTCCCATGGAACGGGCAGACTTTCCCCGGTCATCTTGTCACTTGTAGTGTCTGAACGCTCAACGAGGTGCCCAAGGACACGTGGTCGCAACGTAGGCTTGCCCTGTCCGTCTATGCGCGCGGGCGTCGGACAGCCGGGCCCGGCCCGACCGCACCAGGCCGCCCGGCCGGCACCTGCGCGGTCTTGTCAGCTGGGGGAGGGGAACGCCGGTGGCGTGGTTTCGTCGGCGCAAGCAGTCGAGCGGGGCACCGGGAGGACGGCCGGCGAACCGGGCTGATCTCGACCATCTCGAGGAGTTCGTCCGCAGCCGCCGCGGGGTCGAGGCGTTCATCGAGCCCCGGACCACGGTTACCGAGACGACGGTGATGCTCATCGCGTACGACGGTGAGTGGACCCGTCGTCGGGTCGACGGCCCGGACACCGCCCGTCGCTTCGCGCACAAGATGGCCATCCCGATCTACGACGTGGCGCTGGTCGGCTACCCGCAGCGGATGCGGGACTTCAACGAACGGCGCAAGCGGGCCGACCGGGCCGACCGGGGCTGACGTCCCCGCGTGGGTCGGGTGCCGGCCGGCACCCGACCCACGTCGGGCTGTGACGGGTCAGCCGTTGGCCGCGATGTCCTGCACCAGGTGCACCAGCGTGCGCACCGGTACGCCAGTGCCGCCCTTGCTCCAGTAGCCGAACGGCTCGCCGGAGTGGTAGGCCGGGCCGGCGACGTCGAGGTGCGCCCAGGCGACCCCCTCGTCGACGAACTCGCGGAGGAACACCCCGCCCTGCAGCATGTGGCCGGCCCGGTCCATCGCCGAGTTCACCTGGCAGATGTCCGCCACCTCCGACTCCATGCCCTTGCGGACGTCGTCGGGCAGCGGCATCGGCCAGGCCGGCTCGCCCACCGCGTCCCCGCCGGCCCGTACCCGGGCGCACAGCTCGTCGCTGCCCATCACCCCGGCCATCCGCTTGCCCAGCGCGACCACCTGACCGCCGGTCAGCGTCGAGGTCTCCAGCAAGTAGTCGCAGCCGTCCGCGCAGGCCCGGGCCATCGCGTCGGCGAGCACCATCCGGCCCTCGGCGTCGGTGTTGAGCACCTCCACCCGCTTGCCGTCGAACATGGTCACCACATCGCCGGGCCGGTACGCGGTACCCGACGGCATGTTCTCCGCCATCGGCAGGTACGCGGTGACCGGCACCGACGGCCGCAGCGCCGCGATCGCCAGCATGGCCGCCCCGACGGCGGCCGCGCCGGCCATGTCCGACTTCATCTCCCACATGCCCTGCGCCGGCTTGATCGACACGCCGCCGGTGTCGAAGGTGATGCCCTTGCCGACCAACGCGACCCGTGGGGCGTCCGGGGCCGCCTCCGGCGGCGTGTAGGAGACGATCACCAGCCGGGGCGGGGCGGCCGAGCCGCCGCCCACGGCGAGGATCCCGCCGTAGCCCCCGTCGACCAGCGCCTGCTCGTCCAGCACCTGCACGGTCAGCCCGGCGGCGACCGCCGCGTCCCGTACCGAATCGGCGAACGCCGGCGGCCGCAGCTCGTTCGGCGGGGTGTTCACCCAGTCCCGGCAGGCGATCACCGCCGCGGCGACCGCCTCCGCCCGGGCCACCTCGGCCTGCACCGCGGGGTCGGCGGCGTCGGTCACGTGCAGGGCGATCGAGGCGACCGGTGCCCGTCGGCCCGGCTGCGGCCGGGTCTTGTAGCCGGCGAACCGGTAGCTACCGAGCAGCGCGCCCTCGGCGACCGCGCGCAGTGCCGCCGGTCCGTCCGCGTCATCCGGGACCGGCAACGCCACGGCGACCCGCGAGGTGCCGGCGAGTGCCCGTACCGCCGCGCCGGTCGCCCGGCGCAGCGTTTCCGGGGCGGGCGCCGCGCCGGTCGGCTCCGGACCCAGCCCGACTGCGACCAGCAGCGGCGGCCCGACCGTACCGAGCGTGGCCAGCTTGATCACTTCGCCGGCGGCGCCGGTGGCGCCGAGCAGACTGAGGGCCTCGGTCAGTCGACCCTCGAACGCGACCGCGATGCTCTCCGCCCCGGTCGCCAGCAACAGGGCGGGCGTCGTGCCTGGCGCGCCGTCCGCCGCCTGGTCTGCGTCCGGCTGGTCCTGACTATGTACACCGATCACCAGCGCGTCCACGGCCAGCTCAGCGGGGTCGGTGTCGACCAGGTCCAGGGTTGTGGTGGTTGATGTCACTCGGCGTCTCCGGCAGCTGGGCCGGTTGCCTTGTGGGCGACCGGCAGGTTGGTCTCCGGCGCAACTTGCTCCGCCGGACGGGGTGGTGCCCCGCCGATGCTAGCCACCTGCGGGTCCGCCGGTAAGTTGCCTCCCATGACCGAGGTGACCATGACCGGGGACGGCGCGCCGCGCAGATCCCCGCTGCACGACCGGCACGTCGCGCTCGGCGCGAAGTTCGCGGCCTTCGGTGGCTGGCAGATGCCGCTGGAGTACGCCGGCGGCGGCGTGCTGCGCGAGCACGAGTCGGTGCGCAACGCCGTCGGCGTGTTCGACGTGTCGCACCTCGGCAAGGCCCGGGTCACCGGACCCGGCGCGGCGGCGTTCGTCAACTCCTGCCTCAGCAACGACCTGGACCGGATCACCGCCGGCTCGGCCCAGTACACGCTCTGCTGCGACGACGCCACCGGCGGCGTCGTCGACGACATCATCGCCTACCGGTACGCCGACGACCACGTGTTCCTGGTGCCCAACGCGGCCAACACCGGCGAGGTGGTCGGCCGCCTGCGGGCGGCGGCGCCGGGCGGGGTCACGGTGACCGACGAGCACACCGGGTACGCCGTACTGGCGGTGCAGGGACCGGCCTCGGCTGGACTGCTCGCCGGGCTGGGACTGCCCACCGGGCATCCGTACATGAGCTTCGCCGCCGGTCGGCTGGCCGGCACCGACCTGGTCGTCTGCCGGACCGGGTACACCGGCGAGCACGGCTACGAACTGGTGGTGCCGGCCGAGGCGGCGGGCCGGGTGTGGGACCTGCTGCTGGCCGCCGAGACGCCGGTCGCCGCGCGGGCCTGTGGGCTGGGCGCGCGGGACACGCTGCGCACCGAGATGGGGTACGCGCTGCACGGTCAGGACCTGACGGTGGCGGTCACCCCGGTGCAGGCCCGGCTCGGTTGGGCGGTCGGCTGGCGCAAACCGGACTTCTGGGGTCGGACCGTACTGCTGGCGGAGAAGACGGCCGGGCCGGCCCGGCTGCTGCGCGGTCTGCAGGCCGTACAGCGGGCCATCCCGCGACCGGGTATGGCGGTGCTGCTCGACGGAGCGCAGGTCGGTGCGGTGACCAGCGGTACGTTCTCGCCGACCCGCAAGACAGGCGTCGGCCTGGCGCTGCTGGACACCGCCGCGGTACCCGCCGACGGCGTCGAGGTGCAGGTCGACGTACGCGGCCGGCACGCGCCGATGCGGGTGGTGACCCCGCCGTTCGTGCCGTCGTCGGTGCGCTGACGGCCAGCTGCGCTGCCGGCGTCCCGGCTCAGCGCCCGGTCGCACCTCGGTCGCCCTGATCGAGCACCGACTCGGTCCAGCCGCCCTCCACCATCCGGTCCCCGCTGATCAGCGCCCAGTCGACGACGTCCGCGGCGTCCACCTCGACCGGGCTGCCGACCCGTACGGTCGGGTCGCAGACCGCGTCGACCGTGCTGGCCGCGTGAATCCGGCCGGGATGCGGCCAGCCGGTGACGCTGGCCCACACGTACTCGTGGCCGTCCGGCGTGGTGAGACCGTACTTGACCAGCAGTTGACCGCCGAGCGTGTGGGCGAGGAACCGGGCCCGGATCTCGCCCAGCGACCGGCGGGCGGTGGCGATCGCCTGCGCCATCGCGTCGCTCTGTCGAGCGTAGTGAATCTCCGGCTGCCCGGCGCCGAAGAGCTCGCCGCAGACCTGGGCGAAATAGTCCCCGGCGTCGCTGTCGGCCACCTGCGGCGGCGGACGGAGGGTGAGGAAGGAGTCGGCCTCCGGATCGGTCGACGGGTCCAGCACGATCCGCAGCAGCGCCGAACCCGCCGAATCGTGCCGGTCCTGGTTGCCGTACGCGACGGCGATGTCGTGGCCGGACACCGGCAGGTTCACCGGCAGCTGGACGAAGGCCGGCGGCTCCGGTTCAGCCAGGGCCTCGGTCCAGATCCGCAGCAGCCGTCGGGCGGTCCCGGTCATGATCGCCCCCCAGGCCCGGACGAATCTCGGCGGCACCTGCTGCGCCTGCAGCTCCAGCAGCCCGAACCGACGTAGCCCTTTCGTGGTGAACCAGAGCCCGTCGTCGTCGGGGGAGTAGGGCACCAGGACCCAGTCGACCAGGCGGATCCGTCCGTCGGCGTCGGGCAGCGACCGCAACGCGCCGGCCGGGTCGAGGAACTGCAGCCCGAACAGGTCGATCAGGTCGACGCCGAGCGCGTCGGCCAGCGCCGCGCCGACCGCCCGCGCGGCCCACTCGTGCGCCGGCGGCCAACCCGGCCGGTAGCTGGCCTGCACCACCACGCAACGCTGCGCGGTGCGCAGCCGGGCGAGCTGGCCACCGGTAGCACCGAACGCGGCCAGCAGATCCGGCGGCAGCTCCGGCAGCCGGTCGACCGGGCGGGTCTGCACCGTCATCAGCGGGCTGCCGAGCATCTGCCGGGTCAGGTCACGTACCGGCCGGGACAGCCGGTCACCGAGCCGGTCCACCGCGTCCGGCGCATCCGGTACGGCCGCGTCCGGCGGTATTACCGGGACCAGGTAGGTGGCGACCAGCGACTCCGGCACCGGAACCGGCAGCAGCAGGTCGTCCGAACTGGCGGCCATAGGTGCTCACTGCTCCCCGGGTCGTGCGTCGCTGGCGAGGTGAACGCTACCGCGCTCCGGACCCGTGGCGGCCGAGGTTGCCGATCGCCGTGGCCCGCCGCCGGCTGGTCGGGGCGCGGCTGGTCGGGGCGCGGCCGGCACTGCACGGTCACCAGGTCACGGCGGCTTCGGGCACCGGGTTACCGCACGGTCACCAGGCCGAGGTAGACGGCGGTGCTGGTGAACTCGACGCCGGCACCCAGCACGTCGCCGGTGATCCCGCCGAACCGGCGTACCAGATGGCGCAGCCAGATCAGCCACAGCAGCACCGCGCCCAGCACGACCAGCGGCCCCTGCCAGGGGCGGCCGGGTACGGCGGCGACCGCCACGGCGGCGACCAGGACCGTGCCGGACGCCACCGCCGGCCACCGCTGGGTGCCGGCCACCAGCGCGCCGAGCCCGTCCGGTCGGGCGGCCGGCACGGCCTGCCGGCAGGCCCAGGTGACCGCGAGCCGGCCTGCCGCGACTGCGGCGGCGACCGTCGCCAGGACCGCCGGCCACGACCGGCCGGCCGGTAGCGACCCGAGCGACGCCGTCTGCGCCAGCAGTACGACGACCAGGGCAACCACGCCGAACGGACCGATGTCCGGCCGGCGCATCACCGCCAGCGCGCCGTCAGCGGGCCGGTGTGAGCCGAGCGCGTCGACGGTGTCGGCCAGTCCATCCAGGTGCAGTCCCCGGGTCGACGCTGCGGCCAGGCCCGTCACGAGCGCTGCGGCGACCAGCGCCGGGGTCCCGGCGGCCGAGAGCGCGAGCAGGGCCATTGCGAGGAGCACGCCCAGCCCGAGGCCGACCACCGGGGCGACCGACATCGCCACGGCCGCCGCCGCCCGGTGCACCGCGCCGGGCCGCAGCGGAAACACGGTGAAGGTGGTGACGGCGAGCCGGACGCCGGCGGAGACGGTGTGCACCGCACCGGTGGGCCGCGCGCCGGTCACCGCACCGGGTCGGCAGCGGCCGGACCGGGGCCGGCCGGCTCCGGTTCGGCGAACGTCGGGTGCTCGTCGAGCGTGTCGGCCAGGGCGAGCGCCGAACGCAGCAGCGGCAACGCGGCCAGCGCGGTGGCGCCCTCACCCAGGTCGAGCCGCAGGTCCAGCAGCGGGGTCAGGCCGAGTACGTCCGCCGCGTGCCGCACGGTCGGCTGCCGGCCGTGGTCGGGCAGCAGGCACCAGTGCCGGGCCTGGCCGGCGAGATCCCGGCTGACCAGCGCGGCGGCCACCCCGACCGGGCCGTCCAACAGCACCGGGATCCGGTTGGCGGTCGCACCGAGCAGCACCCCGGTGGCCACCGCGATCTCCCCGCCGGCGTACTCCGCCAGCACCTCCCGGGCACCACGGGTGCCGCGCCGAGTGCGGTGCAGCGCGTCACGTACCGCGGCGCACCGTGACATCCACGCGGCGTCGTCGACCTTTCCGTCCGCCGCCGGCACCCGGCCGAGCAGCGCCGCCGGCTCCGCGCCGGTGGTCGCCGCGACGACGGCGGCCGCTGCGGCGGCACCGCCCGCGCCGCAGGCGGCGATGACGATCGCCGCCACGCCGGCCCGGCCGGCCCGCTGCGCCACCTCCCACCCGGTCGCCAACGCGCTGTCCACCTCGTCGGGGGTGAGCGCCGGTTGGTGTTCGATCGGGGCGGCGACGGGGGCGGCGACGACGTCGACGACCGCACCGGCGGTGGCGGCCAGCCGCGCCAGCGCCCCGTGGCCGGCGCGGGCCTGGTCGGCCCGGCGCGCCGAGTCCTGCGGGCTGTCGCCGGCGGCGACTCCACCTTCGTGGTCGCCGTGGATCAGCACCACCTGGACCGGGTCCCACGGTCGCGGGCTGGCCGCGTCCTGCGTACCGGCGGCGAACCCGATGACGTTTTCGAGCGCACCGAACCCGGCTCCGGGCAGGTCCAGCCGGCCCAGCCGGGCGACGCCGGCGGTCCGGGTCCGCTCCGCCGGCATCGGCAGGGCCATCCCGGGGGTGATCTGCGCCGCCGTGCCGGAACCATCGGCCGCCGCCAGCTCCGGGCCGGCCTGCTCAGGCTGCTCCGGGCCGGCCTGCTCCGGGCCGCTCGCCAGCCTGGTCTGCTCGGTCTGCTCCGGCCTGGCCTGCTCGGTCGGCCCGGTCGCGGCCAGCCCGGTCGACTTCAGCTGCACCGGCTGTCCGGCCACGACCAGCACCACCGCGTCGGCCACCTCGGCCAGCAGTTGGTTGGTCAGGCCGAGCGCATCCGCGAACGCCCGGCCGACCGGTGTGGACGGCACCAGCGCCAGCCCCACCTCCGGGCTGACCAGCACCAACCGGGCCGGACAGGACCGCACCGCGGCGGCGAGCTCAGCGATGGCGGCCCGGTCGTCGGCCGGTTGCCGAGCCGGATCGAGCAGCGCGGCGATCCAGCCGCCCACGTCGTCGACGAGCAGCGTCTCCTCTGCGCGGGCCGACGAGATCGCCTCGATCAGCCGGCCCGGATCCCCGGTGGCCTCGTCGGTGTGCCAGTCGGTCGGCCGGCGTGCCCGGTGCTCCTCGATCCGGGCGAGCCACTCGGCGTCGGACGGATCCGCCGCTCCCGTCGCCACGTAACGCACCACCGGATTCCCGGTGACCAGGGACTCGGCGTAGTCGGACTTGCCGGACCGGATCCCACCGAGCACGAGAATGGACTGCCACCCGCCAACGGACATGCCCGTACCTTACGGCGGGCGCGGCCGGCCGTGACCTGCCGGGGCGGTGCCGGCGGTGCTCCGGTGCGGTGGGATGTCACCGGTCGCGGCTAGGCTTGCATGCATCCATCGCCGAGGGTTGACGCGCACTGGGTCGAAGCGCACTGAAAGCTAACGGGAGCAGCGATATGCCATGGAGTTGGCGGTACGTGGACGCGGAAGGTCAGCCCGCGCAGGGGCCGACCGAGACGTTCGGCACCCAGGCCGACGCCGAGTCCTGGATCGGCCAGGCCTGGCGGGAGTTGGCCGCAGCGGGCGTCGCCTCGGTCGAGCTGCTGGAGGACGACCGCACCGAGTACCGGATGAGTCTGCTGCCGGCAGGCAAGTGAGATGCGGCCGGTGCCGTCCGACGGGCCGTCGGGTGGCCCGCTGGCCGGTCGGCCGGCGACGAGCTGGCGGCCCAGCCCGGTCTTCCTCGTCCTGGTCGCCCTGGTGGCCGGCAGCGGCGCACTCGCCTGGTCAAGTGAGCGGTACGCCCGGTTGGCGGTCTTCGTGCTGGTGGTCAGCGGCTGGCTGGTCTCACTCTGCCTGCACGAGTACGCGCACGCGCTGGTCGCCTACCGGTTCGGCGACCGCAGCGTGGCGTACCGGGGCTACCTGACCCTCAACCCGTTCAGATACACCCATCCGGTGCTGTCCGTAGGGTTGCCGGTGCTGGTGGTCCTGCTCGGCGGGATCGGCCTGCCCGGCGGTGCGGTCTGGGTGGACCGGCACCGCATCGCGGGCCGCGTCCGGCACACCCTGGTGAGCCTCGCCGGCCCGGCGGTCAACGTGTCCCTCGCGGTGGCGCTCGCGGTGCCGTTCCTGGTCGGCGTGGATCCGGGCGGCCGACAGGAGTTCTGGGCGGGGATCGCCCTGCTGGGCTTTCTGCAGTTGACCGCCAGTGTGCTCAACCTGCTGCCGGTCCCCGGACTGGACGGCGGCAACATGATCCAACCGTGGCTGCCGCCGGCCTGGCAACGCGGTTACCAGGTGCTCGCGCCGTTCGGCTTCATCGGCCTGTTCGCGTTGCTGTGGGACGACCAGATCGGCGGCGCGTTCTTCCAGGCCGTGTTCCGGCTCGGCGACCTGATCGGGCTGCCCGCCCCGCTCTACAGCTACGGTCTGGCGCTGATCCGGTTCTGGTCCTGACGGCTGCCTGGTCCGGCGGCGGGGTACCCGTGCCGGGCCGAACGCGTCGGCCGGTGTGTCATGCCGCTGCGGTGTGCCGCAGCGGCATGACCGACCTGGCACGGTGCCGGCTACGGCCGACTGGCCGGGCTGACGGTCCGGCCCGGGTCCCGCTCGACGATCGGCTCCAGGATCTCGTCGATGGCCTTCATCAGACCGCCGTCCAGCTGGACCCCGCTGGCCTTGACGTTGTCGCGCACCTGCTCGGGCCGGGTGGCACCGATGATGGCCGACGACACGTTGGGGTTCTGCAGCACCCAGGCGAGGGCCAGCTGGGCCATCGACAGGCCGGCCTGCTCGGCCAGCGGCTTGAGCTGCGCCACGGTGCTCAGCGTCTGGTCGGTCATGAACCGGGCGATGAACGTCGCGCCCCCGGACTGGTCGGTGGCCCGCGAGCCGGCCGGCGGTGGCTGACCAGGCTGGTACTTGCCGGTGAGCACACCCTGACCCAGCGGCGAGAAGACGATCTGCCCGACGCCGAGTTCCTCGCTGGCCGGGATCACCTCGGCCTCGATGACCCGCCACAGCATCGAGTACTGCGGCTGGTTGGACACCAGCGGGATCTTCAGCTCACGGGCCAGGGCGTGGCCCTGACGGATCTGCGAGGCGTTCCACTCCGAGACCCCGATGTAGTGGGCCTTGCCGGAATGCACGATGTCGGCGAAGGCCTCCATCGTCTCCTCCAGCGGAGTGGCGTAGTCGAACCGGTGCGCCTGGTAGAGGTCGACGTAGTCGGTCTGCAGCCGGCGCAGCGAGCCGTTGATCGACTCCATGATGTGCTTGCGGGACAATCCCCGGTCGTTGCGCCCCTCGCCGGTCGGCCAGAAGACCTTGGTCAGGATCTCCAGCCCTTCCCGGCGTTCGCCACGCAGCGCCCGGCCGAGCACCTCCTCGGCCCGGGTGCCGGCGTACGTGTCGGCGGTGTCGAAGGTGGTGATGCCGACGTCCAGCGCGGCGCGTACGCAGGCGTTGGCTGCTTCTTCCTCCACCTGCGATCCGTGGGTGATCCAGTTTCCGTAGGAGATCTCGCTGACGAGCATGCCGGAGCGGCCTAGGTGTCGGAATTCCATGCCTCAACCCTAGTCGGCCGTCGGCCCGCCGGGGCGTTCGGCATGAGCTTGCGTACAGCGGTAAATCGATCTCGCGATGGTGCCGACGGACCGGTTGTCCGGTACGGGCGCCGAGTACCGCGGCGTCACAGCAGCGGTTTGGTGTCGGCCAGCAGCCGGTCGATCTCGTCCATCACGTCCGCGCGGCTGGGCAGCACCGGGTCGATCAGCGGTTCCCCGCGCCGGTCCAACGCCCCCCAGTGTCCGTCGGGGGCCGCGACCAGGAACGCCACCGGATGGATCGCCATCGCCGGATGTACCGGTGGCACGACCATCCGTCCGGACCGGTCGACCACGCCCTTGCGCCCACCCGAGTCGATGATCGCCAGGCCCTCGTCGGTGAAGCCGTCGATGTAGCGGCCGTCGGTGAGGGCGGTCGGGAAGCCGCCGAACCGGGTCGGCAGCAGCATCCGGCCGGTCTTGTCGACCGCACCCCACCCACCGCGTCGGACCACCGCGACGCCGCGTCGGAACGGGCGTACATCCTCGAAACCGGCACCGATCACCACGGTGTTGTTCCGGTCGATGGCGATCCAACTGCCGGTGCCGTCGGCGGTGACCCAGGCGAGACCGTCGGAGAACGAGCCGACCGCGATGTAGCCGGCGGTCGGCGCGATCACCGTCGCCCCTGACTCGTCGATCAGCTCCCACCACTTGGCCTCCGGCCGGCGGACCCAGGCGACTCCCTCGTGGAACGGCTGGACGTCGGCGTAGCCGGGAGCGATCACCAGCTCGCCGTCGACTCCCGCGTACCCCCACTGCTGGGCCTGGTCGCTGAAGGTCGGACGCGGCGGACGGTGCAGCCGCAGGATCTCCTCCCGGTCCCGGGGGTACGGCCCCCACCCGTTCTCGGCGACCTTGGCGAACACCGCGTCCAGCGCCAGCTCGGTACGCGCGATCAGGTCCGGATCCTCGACCTTGCGCAGCTCCAGGGCGCGTTCGAAGTGGTTGCACGCCTCCATGTAGCGGCCCTGGTCGTAGCAGGACCGACCGGCGTGTTCATGCATCGTCGCCCGCAGCCGGTCCGGTAGTTCGGCCGAGTTGGCCTCCTCGAACAACCGGTCCGCCTCGGCGAAGTCACCCCGCCACTGCAGCACGTGCGCCAGCCGCGCCTGGGCGATCGCGACCCGGCGTAGTTCCCCGGTCGCCTCGGCGTGCGCTAGCGCCAGTTTGGCGTCGGCCAGTGCCTTGCCGAGGTCGCCGAGGATGCGGGAGACGACCGCCCGCAGGCTCAACAGCCGGGCCCGGGTGGCGTTGTCAGTCGCCGGTTCGATCTTCTCGGTGAGCCGGTCCCGGATGGCCCGGAACTCGTCGGGATTGTCCACCAGCTCACGCAGCGTCTCGTGGTGGAAACGCCAGTGGTACGACGACAGCATCTGTTCGGGATCGCTGAGCTGGGGCTCGGTCTCGCCCGGTGCGGTCTCGGGATCCTGCGCCGGGTCGGGTTCGTCGGTTGGCAGGTCCGGCTGTACGAGCGGGGCCAGCATGGTGGGTGCGCCGAGCGCCGTGGCCGAGCCGGCGGCGGTCCCGGTGACCGGTAGGACAGTGTCCGGACTGGCCGGCGGCCCGGCCGGGCCGGAGCCGGACCCGCCATCGTTGTCGTCCGGGGCAGTACCGATCGGATCGTCGGTGAGTTCGGCAGCCGGCTCGGCGCCAGCCGGGTCGGTGCCGGCCGGCTCGGCGCCAGCCGGGTCAATATCGAGTTGGTCGGGCAGCGGAGACGGTCCGCCGTCGCGGTCCGTGGCAGCGGCAGCGAAGGTTTCCGCAGCGGGCGCTGTGTCCGGCCGGACCAACGCGGTGGCTGGTGGCGCCGGGAAGTCCGACTGGACCGGGGCCTCGGTCGGAACTGGGGCCTCGGCCGGGACCGGGGCCTCGGCCGGGACCGGGGCCTCGGCCGGGACTGGGGCCCTGGCCGGAACCGGGGCCTCGGCCGGGACCGGCGCCTCCGACGGGACCCGACCGGACGGTGCGGCGGTGGGGGAGACCGGCGTCGGCGGCTCAGCCACGGGTCCCGCCGGGGAAACCTGCACCGGTCGCGGCGGTGCTGGCTGGTCCGGCTGCGGGCGCACGATGTACGGCGGCGGGGCGTGCCGCGGCTCGGCCTTGGCCCGCACCACGTACTCCGGTTCGGCGGCATCCTCCCCTCGGGGGACCGGCCGGATCTGCGGGTGCTCGCCGGTCGGCGTCTGTACCCGGAACTCCGGGGGCGGCCCGGCCGGGGCGGAGACCGGAATCGGCAGTTGCTCGCCGGTCTGACCCGGGTCCGGTCGGTGGAGCCGGCCGTCGGTGCCCGCCCCTGCCGTGGGCATCCGACCCGGCGGTGGCGGGACCGCGCCGGAGATCGGACGCGCCGGATGCTCCGGAGGCGTCGGCGGGGGCGCCTGGGCGGCGGGCTTGACCCGGTACACCTCATCCGGTCCCGGCTGCCGGGCGGGCGGGCGGCCGGCCACCCGGCGATCCGGTGCCGGTGGCGGTGCCGTCTGCGCAGTCTGTGGCGGCGGTGCCGTCGGCGGTGCGGGTGCCGTCGGTGGTGGCGCATGCCAGCGCTGCGGTGTGCGGCGCGGGTCGGCGTCCGAGGGCTGCTGTCCGTCCCGGCGAGGGCCGTCCGGTGGGCCTGCCCGGTGGTGCTGGTCCCACCGGGACACCGGGCCGTCCGGCCGCACCGGCGGCCGTTGGTCACGAGGCTGCGGCCGGTCCCGGTCGAACGGCTCAGCCGGCTGCCACGGGGGCCGGTCCCGATCGGCGGGTGGACCACCACGGCGTCGCTCCGGTGGGTACGGGCGCTCGTGGAAGACATCGTCCGGATGCCGGCGGCGGTGGTGGAACACGTCGTCGGGATGCTGCCGACGGCCGGTCCCGTCGGTGTGGGACGGCTGTTGCTGGCCGCCCTCGGCGAACCAGCCGGCGGCCCCGGCGGCTTCCGGCGCCGGTTCGTTCGGGCGTGGTGCCTCGCGGCGACCGTCCCGCCGGGCCCGGTCGGCGTCAATCTGCGGCCTGCGGGCCGAGGGCTGGTCTGTCCGGTCGCCGACAGGTGCCCGCCCGGTTCCGGAACCGGACTGGTAGACGTTGGCTCGCCCACGGCTGACACCGCGGCTGGTCGGTTCCCGCCGGGCCGACCGACCCGCGCCGTTGTCGCCGGGGTACCGCTGGCCCGGCAGCGGCACCCATTCGTTGGTCGGATCGGTGACCCAGCCCGGTTCCTGCGGCCGATGGTCCCGCGCCCGGCGCATCGCTTCCCACCGGTCGTCGTCGTCCCAGCCGACGTCGCGATGTCCGTCGGCCGAACGGTCCGGTGCGCCGTCGTCCTCCCACTGCCAAGATTGCCAACGGCGGTCGAAGTACCCCTCGGTCACGCCGGCACCTCGCCGCGGGTGTCGTTACGGGCGGCCCGCCGGGCAGGCGAGAACCGTGTCAGCGGTCCGTGTGGCTCGCTCACGGCGTGTCACCTCGTCGAATACTCGCTGAGCGACCGTGGCAACCCGATCGGGTCCCCCCGGCCCAGTGGCGGCGTGGTTGCGGATGGAGGGTAGCCGCGCGGGCTCGGTCGACGCCACCGAACCGCCCGTACTGAATCGAAACAGTGTCTTTTCCGCCCCGCCGAGGTGCTCCGGCTCTCGGGTGCCGTAGCCCGTCCAGCGCCTGCCGGGCAGGTCAGATCTTGTCGCCGAGCTCCACCCGGGGGATCGGGGTGCGCATCCGGCGGAACGTCATCGCGCGCATGATGGCGTAGAAGTACAGGCCGCCCATCCGCTGGTCCGACTTGGGGAACCGCTCCCGCACCAGTTTGCGGATCCGGCGGGAGATCAACAAAGAGTCGACGACCACCAGCACCGCCAGGGTCACCCAGAGCAGGTTCGACGCCAACTGCACCGCTGGCGGCATCGTCGGGCCGGACCCGATCAGCACGAGCAGCGCGCCACCGAAGAACCAGGTGCCGACCGTACGCCGGGAATCCACCACGTCGCGGGCGAGCCCGCGCTCCGGGGCACGGTCGCGTGGCCCGCCCTCGCGCCGGAACTCCTCCGAGATCGCCGCCCGTCGGGCCCGTCGCTGCTCGCGGGCCTCCTGCTTGGTCAGCGGCTTGGCGTTTGCCGCCGGACGGCGGCCGGCAGCCGGCCGTTTCGGGGTGACCACACCGAGTTCCTTCTTGCTCGGCGTGTGCCGGCGGGCACGGACGGACCCGGCCTCGTCCTGCGACGGGGGAACATCGTCCTCCGGCAGGTCAGCTTCCACGACATCGGCGGACTTGCGGCGAAACAGCGACGGCACGCGTGAAGGGTAGCCAACCAGGTGCGTCACCCGCACCTCGCACCCGGTCGTCGCTCGCCGGCCGGCGAACGAGGGCACCGGACGCACCGGCCCGGTCCGGTCCACGAGGGCACGAACCGGGCGCAGGTACGTCGGATCCGGGCGCGGACGCGTCGGATCAGAGACGGGTCGCGTCGGATCAGGGACGTTCCACGTGGGCGCCGAGGTCGGCCAGCTTGGCCTCGAAGTCCTCGTACCCGCGGTTGATCAGGTCGACGCCGTACACCCGGGAGGTGCCCTCGGCGGCGAGCGCCGCGATCAGGTGGCTGAACCCGGCCCGCAGGTCCGGGATGACCAGGTCGGCGGCGTGCAGCTTGCTGGGCCCGGCGATCACCGCCGAGTGCTTGAAGTTGCGCCGACCGAACCGGCACGGGGTCCCGCCCAGGCACTCCCGGTAGACCTGGATCGTCGCGCCCATCGTGTTGAGCGCCTCGGTGTAGCCCAGCCGCTGCTCGTACACCGTCTCGTGGACGATCGACAGCCCACGGGCCTGGGTCAACGCGACGACCAGCGGCTGCTGCCAGTCGGTCATGAAGCCCGGGTGCACGTCGGTCTCCAGGGCCACCGCGCGCAGCTCGTTGCCCGGGTGCCAGAACCGGATGCCGCCCTCCTGGCCGGCGCTGCCGACGCGCGGTGGGCGGGCGTCGGTGACCTGGTACGCGCCGCCGACCGACCGGAACACGTTCAGGAAGGTCATCATGTCGGCCTGCTGCGCGCCGAGCACGTTGACGTCGCCGCCGGTGGCCAGCGCCGCCGCCGCCCAGCTGGCCGCCTCGATCCGGTCCGGGATCGGCCGGTGCGAGTAGCCGCCGAGCCGGGAAACGCCGTGGATCTCGATCACCCGGTCGGTGTGCACCTTGATGATCGCGCCCATCTTCTGCATGACGCAGATCAGGTCGACGATCTCCGGCTCGACCGCGGCGTTGCGCAGCTCGGTCACCCCGTCGGCGAGTACGGCGGTCAGCAGCACCTGCTCGGTGGCGCCGACGCTCGGGTACGGCAGCTCGAACTTGGTGCCGTGCAGACCGTTGGGCGCGGTCAGGTGCAGCCCTTGCGGGGTCTTCTCGACGACCGCGCCGAACTCGCGCAGCGCCTGCATGTGGAAGTCGATCGGCCGGGGACCGATGTGGCAACCGCCGAGGTCCGGGATGAAGGCGTGGCCGAGCCGGTGCAGCAGCGGGCCGCAGAACAGGATCGGGATCCGGCTGGAGCCGGCATGCACGTTGATCTGGTCGAACGAGGCGCTTTCCACATTGGCCGGATCGAGCACCAGCTCGCCGTCCTCAACGCCGTCGCTGACCTTGACCCCGTGCAGTTCGAGCAGGCCTCGGACGATCTCGACGTCGCGGATCCGCGGTACGTCGTACAACCTGCTCGGCTCGTCGCCGAGGAGGGCGGCCACCATCGCCTTGGAGACGAGATTCTTGGCGCCTCGGACCCGGATCTGCCCGTGCAGGGGGGTGCCGCCGTGCACGATCAGGACGTCGTCGGTCAAGGGAACCTCCAGCGCGTCGATGCTGCCGTCTTGTGGGGTGGAGCTGGCCCGGCGAGATGGGATGAACATGTCCCAGCCGGCGGTGGGTGAAACCGGACGACCCACGTACGGAGCCGGCGGTCGGTGGACCTCGGGTGACATCCGGTTACCGGCTGTCACCGGGGAGCATCGAAGATCCGCGCTGCCCGTTCGTCGCCTGAGGCAGCATAGCGCTCCGTGATGAAAGTGGGATCCCGCAGCGGCTGCGATTGGCACGAATTCGGGAACGACGGCACGTATACGTAGGACTTAGATTACGTTGAGTGACCCGGTGATGCGGTGTCTGCTATCCGATCCAGGGAGCCTGTCCGATCAGGGCAGTGCCAGCATCTGGTCCAACGCGACCCGGGCGAAATGCGCCGTACGCGCCTCGACCGTGATCTGGTTCGGCACCCGGCCGGCGACCAGCTCCTCCAACGCCCACACCAGGTGCGGCAGGTCGATCCGGTTCATCGTCGAGCAGTAGCAGACCGTCCGGTCCAGGAACATGACCTGCTTGTCCGGGTGGGCCAGCGCCAACCGGCGGACCAGGTTCAGCTCCGTGCCGACGGCCCACGCCGATCCGGCCGGGGCGGCCTCGATGGTCCGGATGATGTACTCCGTCGAGCCGATCTGGTCGGCGGCGGTGACCACCTCGTAGCGGCACTCCGGGTGGACCAGCACGTTGACCCCGGGCACCCGCATCCGCACCTCGTCGACGCTGCTGCGGGTGAACCGGCCGTGCACCGAACAGTGCCCCCGCCAGAGCACCATCTTCGCCTCGCGCAACTGCTGCGCGGTCAGCCCACCGCCGGGCTTGTGCGGGTCGTAGAGCACGCAGTCGTCGGCGTCGAGGCCCATCTCCAGCACCGCCGTGTTGCGGCCCAGGTGCTGGTCCGGCAGGAACAACACCCGCTGGCCGCGCTCGAACGCCCAGGTCAGGGCCCGCTTGGCGTTCGACGAGGTGCAGACCACCCCGCCGTTGCGGCCGACGAAGCCCTTGATGTCCGCCGACGAGTTCATGTACGTCACCGGCACCGTCGAGTCGGCCGCGCCCGCGTCGGCCAGCGCCTCCCAGGCGGTCTCCACCTGGCCGAGGGCCGCCATGTCCGCCATCGAACAGCCGGCGGCCAGATCCGGCAGCACGACCCGCTGCGCGTCGCCGGTCAGGATGTCGGCGCTCTCCGCCATGAAGTGCACACCGCAGAAGACGATGAACTCGGCCGACGGCCGTGCGGCGGCCTCCCGGGCCAGCTTGAACGAGTCGCCGGTGACATCGGCGAACTGGATGACCTCGTCGCGCTGGTAGTGGTGACCGAGCACGAAGACCCGGTCGCCGAGCGCCGCCTTGGCGGCGGTGGCCCGGGCGACCAGATCCGGATCGCTGGGTGCCGGGAGCTCACCCGGACAGTCGACGCCGCGCTCGCTGGCCGGGTCGCTGCCCCGACCGAGCAGCAACAGGGCGGTCGCGGTGCTGGAAGGCTCAACCCACGTCGAAGTCACGAGATCCATGCTCGCACAGGTCCGCCCGCCTGCGACCAGCCCAAGTGTGGCCTGCCACACTGCCAGACCATGCGGGTCCTGATCTGTCCGGACAAGTTCGCCGGCACCCTGCCCGCCGCCGAGGTGGCCGCCGCCGTCGCCACCGGGTGGCGGGACCGGGCGCCGACCGACGAACTGGTACTGCGTCCGTTGTCCGACGGCGGTCCGGGATTCGTCGAGGTGCTGGCCGAGTCGACCGCCGGCCGGCGGGTCCCGGTACCGACGGTCGACCCACTCGGCCGACCGGTGCCGGGCGAGATCCTGCTGGTCGACGGCCCGGGGGCCGGGGGGACCGCGACCGCCGGCCCGACCGCGTACGTGGAGAGCGCCCAGGCGTGCGGGCTGCACCTGCTCGCCGAAGCCGAACGTGACCCGAAACACACCACCTCGTACGGCCTGGGGCTGCTGCTGGTCGCGGCGGTCGAACACGGTGCCCGTCGGGTGGTCGTCGGGCTCGGCGGGTCGGCCACCAACGACGCCGGTGCCGGCATGCTCACCGCGCTGGGGGTCACCCCGCTCGACGCCGCCGGCTACGCGCTGCCGTACGGCGGCGCGGCCCTCGCCGGAGTCGACCGCCTCGACGGCGTACCCCGGCTGCGCGGGGTCGAGCTGGTCGCCGCGACCGACGTCGACAACCCGCTGACCGGGCTGCACGGGGCCAGCAACGTGTACGGGCCGCAGAAGGGTGCCGACCGGGCCGACGTACTGCTGCTCGACGCCGCGCTGCAACGGTTCGCCGGCACCCTGGTCGCGGACCTGCCCGGCTGCCCGCCCGAGCTGGCCGCGCTGCCCGGGGCCGGCGCCGCCGGAGGCATCGGCGCCGCGCTGCTCGCCCTCGGCGGGCGGTGCGAGTCCGGCATCGACCTCGTCACCGCGCTGATCGGGCTGCCCGCCGCGCTGGACGCCGCCGACCTGGTGATCACCGGTGAAGGGTCGTTCGACCACCAGTCACTGCGCGGCAAGGTGGTCGCCGGGGTGGCCGGCGCGGCCCGGGACCGGGGACTGCCCTGCGTAGTGCTCGCCGGCCAGGTGTCCACCGGCCGGCGGGAGTCGGCCGCGGCCGGCGTCACCGAGGCGTACGCCCTGGTCGACCACTTCGGCGGCGAGACCGGCGGTGGGCTGGCGCAGGCACTGGCCCGGCCGGCGGACGGGCTGCGCGGGATCGCCGCCCGGCTGGCCGGCCAGTGGAGCCGCTGACGGCGTGTCGGCGGCTGTGGGACGGTGAGTTTCTGGTGATCTTCCGGATGGTGGGATGCGCGGCGGATCACGTACGGATTGTGGCCACCCGGATTGGGAATCGTCGCCCGGCCGGTTAGCGTTACCTGATACGGACGAATTCGCACCGTCGCAGGGGAGACCTTCACGTGAGCACATCAGCGCAGTCCGAAACGGCCGAGACCGCCGCCTCGACCACCGTCGTCCTCACCGACGTGGCGGCCGAGAAGGTCAAGGCACTGCTCGACCAGGAAGGCCGCGACGACCTGCGGCTGCGGGTCGCCGTCCAGCCCGGCGGCTGCTCCGGCCTGCGGTACCAGCTGTTCTTCGACGAGCGGTCGCTCGATGGGGACATCGTCGACGACTTCGGTGGCGTCGAGGTCGTGGTGGACCGGATGAGCGCCCCGTACCTGACCGGCGCGAAGATCGACTTCGCGGACCGGATCGACGCGCAGGGGTTCACCATCGACAACCCGAACGCGCAGAACTCCTGCGCCTGCGGCGACTCCTTCCACTGATCCGATCGGTCCTTTCGGTGCCGTCCGGGGCAGACGTCGGTCCGGCCCTGGGCGGCAGTCGGTCGGTTGTGCGCTGAACGTGCATAGTTGAGACAGGTACGGGTTCCGGTGGCTCCCGTCCCGGTAAGCTGGCCCGCGCACGATTTCCGTACCCCCGACACCCGAGGGCCCTCATGAAGATCGCCGTCACCGGCTCGATCGCCACCGACCATCTGATGCACTTTCCCGGCCGGTTCGCCGGCCAGCTGATCGCCGATCAGCTGGACAAGGTGTCCCTGTCGTTCCTCGTCGACGACCTGGTCGTCCGCCGGGGCGGGGTGGCGGCGAACATCGCCTTCGGGATGGCCCAGCTCGGTCTGCGCCCGGTGCTGCTCGGCGCGGTCGGCGCCGACTTCGCCGACTACCGTTCCTGGCTGGAGCGCCACGGCGTCGACTGCGACTCGGTGCATGTCAGCGAGTTGGCGCACACGGCGCGCTTCGTCTGCACCACCGACGACGACCTGTGCCAGATCGCGTCCTTCTACGCCGGTGCGATGAGCGAGGCCCGCAACATCGAGTTGGCGCCGGTCGCCGCCCGGGTGGGTGGCCTTGAACTGGTGCTGGTCAGCGCCAACGACCCCGAAGCGATGCTGCGCCACTCGGCCGAGTGCCGCGACCGGGGCTACCGGTTCGCCGCCGACCCGTCGCAGCAGCTGGCCCGGATGAGCGGCGAGGACGTCCGGCAGCTGATCGACGGCGCCGAGTACCTGCTGACCAACGAGTACGAGCGGTCGCTGCTGGAGAGCAAGGTCGGCCTCACCGGCGACCAGGTGCTCGACCTGGTGACGGTACGGGTCACCACGCTCGGCGCCGACGGGGTGGAGATCACCGGCCGGGGCATCGAGCGGATCCACGTACCGGTGGCCCGCGACGTGGTCGCCGACGACCCGACCGGTGTCGGTGACGGCTTCCGCGCCGGCTTCTTCGCCGCCCTCGGCTGGGGCCTCGGCCTGGAACGCGCCGCGCAGGTCGGCTGCCTGCTCGCCGCGCTGGTGCTGGAGACCACCGGACCGCAGGAGTACGCCGTCAAGCCGGACATCTTCCTCAAGCGGCTCGCCGACTCGTACGGCGACGCCGTCGCCGACGACGTCCGCCCCTTCCTGCCCGCCTGACCAACTGCTTGCACCGCCGGCCACGCCGCCTACTCGCTCGCCCACCCGCCCGCTCGCCCCGCAACAACGTCGGCTTTGCGCACTTACGACAGCGTCGGTAGCCAAGATCAGGTGAGCGCCATGGACCTCACCTCGCGGTTGAGACGTCCACAGCGCTCACCTGATCTTGATCTCTGCTCAGCTCACCCGACGCGCGGTCAGCTGGGTGACGAAGGCGGTCCATTGGTCGGCGGAGAAGTGCAGCGTCGGCCCGGTGCGGTCCTTGCTGTCGCGGACCGCGACGGCGTCCGGCAGTACGGCGCACTCGACGCAGTCGCCGTTGTTGGCGCTGCGGCTGCTGGTGAACCAGCGGGCGGTGGTCAGGTCGGGGGTGGTCATGACTAGCCTCCAGCGCTATGCCGCGTCGGCCAGCTCCCGGATCAGCGCGCGGGAATCGGCGGGCGAGAGGGCGGCCTGACGCAGGTTGTCCGCCACCATCGTATAAGTGCGCACGCCGTCCGGGTCCTGGATGTACATGGCACCGTCGAGCAGTTCGGTGTAGGCGATCGGCCGGACCCGGTCGAAGTCCAGCACCACGAACTTGCCGAGCGGCGTAGCGGCATGCGGCCCGTCCTCGGGCCGGAGGATCTGGACGGTGACATGCGGCAGGCTGGCGAGGTCGGCCAGGTGCCGCAGTTGTGCACGCCGGGTGTCGTCGCCGTTGACCCGTAACCGCAGCGCCGCCTCGCCGATCACCGCGTGCAGCGTCAGTGGCTCGTCGTCGGTGAGCCGGCGGGCTCTGGCCTGCCGGAACGACACGAACCGTTCAGCGTGGTCGGGCCGGACGAACCCGGTGCCGAGGGTGAGCGCCTGGGCGTACTCCTCGGTCTGCAGCAGGCCGGGGAGCACCATCGACTCGAAGACGAACGCGCTGTCAGCCAGCCCTTCCAACCCGACGTAGGTCCGGAACCAGTCGGGCACGACGTTCGCCCAGGGAGCCCACCAGGTCTTGGCATCCGACCGGCCGGCCAGCGAGGTGAGCCGTTCGATCGTCGGCTGATCGGCGCCGCAGGTCCGCAGCACCTTGGCGATGTCGTCCGGGAACTGCTGGTAGCGGCCGGTCTCCATGTGCCCGAGCTTGGGTTTGCCGATCCCCGTCTCGGCGGACAGTTCGCTCAGCGACATCGGCACGTCGCGCCGGTAGCGACTCAGCTCGGCACCGATCAGCCAGCGCAGCGCCGAGGGGTCCATCCGTGTGCTCATCACTCCAGCCTTCCGCTAGCGATGCAGTCATCATCGCCTATTGCCAATCTCGATGCAACTACTTACGTTAGACGTCTAGCCATCGATGGAGGGGAGCGTGTGGTGAACGAGAGCGAAGAACGATGGTCGTCGGAGACGGTTGATGAGCAGCGCAGGCTGCTGGAAGACCTGCACGGGGAGCCGCCGGCGCGCTTCGCCATCTGTGCGGAGACCGAGGCCGGCGAGGACGGTGGAGTGCTCGGCTGGGGGCTGGCGTTCGACGACGAAGCCGTGGTCGTACCGACCAACGGCGGCCTGCCCAACCCGTTCAGCGGCATCAAGGCAGCACTGCGGCTGTACGGGATGGTCCACCCCGTACAGCTGGTGTGGGTCGACCCGCCCGACGGTCGCCAGCTGACCTGACCGGCGGAGGTCAGGCCGGTCGCAGCACCGCGACCAGGAAATTGGAGTCGTCGCGGTACGGGCGCAGGTCCCAGGTCGCCAGCAGCAGATCCTCGACCAAATCGGCGGCGTGCATGTCGGCCAGGAAGTCGGTGACCGGATAGCCCCGGTCAGTGCCGAACCCGACCACGATCCGGCCACCGTCGCGCAGGTGCAGCCGCATCCGGCGCAGCACCTCCCGACGGGTGTCCGGCGCCAGGAACGTCATGACGTTGCCGGCGCTGACGATCGCGTCAAAGCCGTCGGTGATGCCCTGTGCGGGAAGATCGAGCTCAACCAGATCGCCGACCAGCCAGCGCGGCCCGGGGTGGTCCTGCCGGGCGGCGTCGATCAGCACCGGGTCCAGGTCGACGCCGACGACGTCGTGACCGGCGGCGGCCAGCGCCGCGCCGACCCGGCCGGGACCGCAGCCGGCGTCCAGTACTCGCGCCGTACGGGGCAGCATCGCGTCGACCAGCCGGGCCTCACCGTCGAGGTCGGCACCGTCGCGGGCCAGCGACCGGAACCGGTCGACGTACCACTGTGAGTGCCCAGGGTTGGACTCCAGCAGCTTGCTCCACCCGTTCTGCGCGCTCACACCCGCCATCCTCGCACGCACCTCTTCGACCCGAGCATGACGTCCGTTACCTGTAGCGTGCGCGGGCGGCCGACCCTCTGGACACGCCGATGTGAGGCTGAGATACCTAACCTGCGCGTCGTAAGGTATCTCAGCCTCACATCGGCGGCGCCGCCATCCGCGCAGTGGGTGCGGCGGACAGCTCAGCTTGTGCGGCGGACGTCGAAGGCGGGGGAGCCGGCGACGGTCGACGCGGCGACGAACTCCTGATTGCGGATCCGGCACCAGGCCGGGATGTCCAGGGCGGCCGCCGGATCGTCGGCCAGCACCCGGACCACCGACCCGACCGGCAGCTGCGGCAGCCGCCGGGCCAGCGCGATCACCGGCAGCGGGCAGCGCTGACCGAGGCAGTCGAGAGTCTCCGCCACGTCATCGCCGGTCACAGGCCGACCACCCCGGCCTCGGCCCGCAGGTCGGCGACCACCTGCGGCAACTCGGCCAGGAACCGGTCCACCTCAGCCTCGGTGGTGTCCCGGTGCAGCGACACCCGGACGTTGCCGTGCGACAGCACCCCCATCGCCTCCAGCACGTGTGACGGGCGCAGCGTCGACGACGTACACGACGAGCCGGAGGAGACGGCGAAGCCGCGCCGGTCCAGTGCGTGCAGCAGCGCCTCACCGTCGACGTACAGGCAGGAGAAGGTGACCAGGTGCGGCAGCCGGTCGGTCGGGTCGCCGACCACCTCCACGTCGGGCACCGTCGCGGCCACCGTCGCGCGGATCCGGTCCACCAGCGCCGACAACCGGGCGGCCTGCGCGTGCGCCTCGGCGGCCGCCGCGCGCAGCGCCGCCGCCGATGCGACCACCGCCGGCAGGTTCACCGCTCCGGGCGTACGGCCGAATTCGCGCTCGTCGGCCGGGTAGGGCGACTCCCACCGGGTGCCCTTGCGGACCACCAGCACCCCGACGCCCGGCAGCCCGCCCCACTTGTGGGCGCTGGCCGTCAGCACCGACCAGCCGTCGGGCACCGGCACCCGACCCACCGACTGGGCGGCGTCAACGTACAGCGGCACCCCGTGCGCGGCGCAGGCCCGGGCCGCCTCGGTGACCGGCTGGACCGTACCCACCTCGTGGCTTGCGCTGATCAGTGCGGCGAACGCCACACCCGGCCGGGCCACCGCCGCCGACCAGACGGCCAGGTCGATCCGGCCGAGCCGGTCCACCGGCACCGACACCGCCTCGCCGCCGTCGGCGGTGTGCCGCTGCCCGGCGTGCAGCACCGCCGAATGTTCGACCGCCGAGTGCACCAGGGTGTGCCCGACCCGCCGTCGCCCGGCGAGACCGCCGAGGACGGCGGCGTGCGCGGCGACCGTACCGCTGGATGTGAAGGAGATCTCGTCGGCGCGGACCCGCAGCACGTCGGCGGTGACCTCCCGGGCCGCGTCGAGGAGCTGACCGGCCCGGCGGGCCCGGGTGTACAGCTTGGCCGGGTCGGCCCAGCCGTCGGTCAACGCCGCAGACAGCGCCTCCCGGGCGACCGGGTGCAGCGGTGCGGCGGTCGCGGCGTCGAGATAGTCCACAGCCGTCGACGGTACCGGCCGTGGGCTGGCCCGCCGGTGGTCGTGGCGGGTGACAAACCAGACCCCACGCCGATGGTGACCTGTCGGGTCGAGTAATCTGCGACCGTCGGTGACGCCTTTGATCGCCGATGTCGTCACGCGTGGCCAGGTCGTTCCGGTTGCCACAGGTGGCATCGGTGGCACCGTGAGGGAGGCAGGACCAGGTGGTCGCAAGCGATTCAGCAGGGCAGTCGTCGGTTGCCGGCCGGCAACCGACGCGGGCGTGGCCCGCGTCCGGGCGGCGTCAGCCCCGGTTGCGGGCCGTCGGGCTCGGTCTCGGCGGCGCGGCACTGCTCACCCTGCTCACCGGCTGCGACGTCGGGGCGGCGTTCGGCGGCTTCGGCTGGCCGCAGGGCATCACCCCGCAGGCCCACCGGATGTACGACCTGTGGATCGCCTCGGTGATCGCGGCGCTCGCGGTCGGCGTCTTCGTCTGGGGCCTGATCTTCTGGTGCATCATCCGGTACCGCAAGCGCGGCGACCAGTTGCCGGTGCAGACCCGGTTCAACATGCCGATGGAGTTCCTCTACACCATCGCGCCGATCCTGGTCGTGTCGGTGCTGTTCTACTACACGGCCGTCGTGCAGACCGACGTCGACCGGCTCAGCGAGGACCCGGACGTCACCGTCGAGGTCGTCGCGTTCAAGTGGAACTGGCAGTTCAACTACCGCGACGGGATCGGTGAGGACGCCAACACGGTGGCGTCGACGGTCGGTTCCTCCGACATCATCCCGGTGCTGGTGGTCCCGTCGGAGCGGACGATCCGCTTCGAGGAGACCAGCACCGACGTGATCCACTCGTTCTGGGTGCCGGAGCTGCTGTTCAAGCGGGACGTCTTCCCGGGCAGCATCCGTAACCAGTTCGAGGTGACCATCGAACAGAACGGCGCCTACGTCGGCCGGTGCGCCGAGCTGTGCGGCACGTACCACTCGATGATGAACTTCGAACTACGGGTGGTCGACCCGCAGCAGTACGACCAGTTCATCGCCGCGAAGCAGGCCGGCAGCTCGACGCCGGACGCCCTGGCCGCGATCGGGGAGGAGCCGTACGCGGTGACCACCTTCCCCTTCGAGACCAAGCGGGACGCGCAGAACTTCGGTAACGCGAGCGCCCAGGGCGCGGGAAGCTGAGGGCCGGTCATGAAGACCGAGTGGCGACTGTTCGGCATTGTCGCGGCGTTCCTGCTCGTCGTGTCCGGTGTCTACCCGGCGTGGACCTACGGGCAGCTCGGGCACGTCGAGTGGATCGGTACCACGGCGCTGATCCTGTCCTTCCTGCTCTGCACGATGTGTGGCGGGTTCTTCTGGTTCGTGTCGCGCCGGATCGATCTGCGCCCCGAGGACCGGCCGGACGCTGAGATCTCCGACGGAGCGGGCGAGGTCGGCTTCTTCAGCCCGGGTAGCTACTGGCCGTTCGGGGTGGCGCTGGCCGCGACCGTCGCCGGTCTCGGCCTGGTCTTCTGGCAATGGTGGCTGCTCATCTTCGGGCTGCTCTCGGTGATCGCCACTGCGGCCGGGTTGCTGTTCGAGTACTACACCGGCACCCGGCGTACCGCCGAGCACTGAGGCCGACCGTCGCCCGCTCCGGCTGAGCCGGTAGTCACCGGTTGTTGCGGCGGCGCAGCTTCGCGCCCCAGCCGGCGACGGCGACCAGCGCCGTACCGATGGCGAGGGAGATCGCGCCGACCAGCCCGACGGCTGCGGCCGGTGCTCCGGTGACCGGGAGATCCTGACTAGCGGACATTTTGCCTCCTGAGGCGTTCGAGAGATGGCTCGGGGCGTGCTGACTGGTTCGGCGACTCACGGGGCGGCGGCTGCCGGGGCGCCGATCCGCTCCGGCGAGGACCAGACGCAGCGGTCGACGGTGGGTCGGCGTACGGCCTTGACCGCCGCGTGGACGAAGATCACCCGGTAGATCACGTCGGCGACCATGATCAGCGGCAGCATGAGCAGCAGTTGCGGGTGCCGTAGCCGCCACGCGGCCAGTGCCACCCAGACACCCTGACCGGCAGCGAGTAGCAGCAGTCCGGGCAGCAACCCCGGTCCGGCGGTGGCCAGCACCCACACGGTGAGCGGGGCGCCCGCCACGTACAGCACCCAGTGCAGGATCAGCAGCAGGTACGCGTAGTCGAAGGTGCTGACCTGCCGCCCTACCCGGTGACCGAGGATGCCCTGGAAAGTGCCCCAGAGCCAGCGCAGATTCTGCTTGTACCAGTCGCGTAGTGAGGTCGGGTCCTGCAACAGCGCGGTGGCCCGGGGCGCGTAGACGACCCGGCCCAGGTCGCGGCGGTGGGTCTCCAGCACCCAGTAGGTGTCGTCGACGATGTACGGCGGCTGCTGCGGCAACACCCGGTCGAGCAGTTCCACGCGGTACAGCGAGTTGGAGCCGGAGATGCAGTTCATCACGTTGAAGTGGCTCTGGATCCGGCGCAGGAACAGCTGATAGTTCCAGTAGCTGTAGGCCCGCTTGGCCAGCCACGGATTCCACCGGTGCTCACGCGGCCACCAGGTGACGTTGTGCCCGACCGCGATCGCCACCTGGTCGGTCATCGCGGCCAGCGCCTCGGTGACGAAGTTCTCGGCGATGATTACGTCGTCGTCGAGGATCGCCACCGCCCGGAACCGCGCGCCGAGCTGGAAGTGCCGGTACCCGGCGTGCAGCGCGGCCGGCTTGCCGACGTTGGTGACCAGGTCCAGCACGTCGGCGCCGGCCTCGGCCGCCCGTCGGGCGGTGTCGTCGGTCGAGGCGTCGGAGACAACGAAGACCGGTGCTCCGGTACGGAGCGCCGCGGTCACCGCGGCGCCGATGGTGCCGGCGCCGTTGCGGCAGGCGACGAGGATAGCCACCTGATCGTGGCGTACCGGGCCGTACCGGGGGTGGTTGGCGCGGCGTGCCCGGGCAGCGCGGTGGACCCGCTCCGGGCGCAGCAGGCCGTAGCCGAAGGCGACCAGCAGGGAGACGAGGAAGAGACCGCCGAGGACGACCAGTGCGGTGAGGAAGATCCGCAGCATCGCTGACCTCAAGGGGGGAGGGGGCGGGGGGCGCCGCACCCTTGCGGTCAGTGATTACGCTACGTCATCGAATCTGCGGATAAAAGGGGCAAAGCTGGGAATATTAAGGTAAGTTGCTGGGAGAATGTCACTGTTTGCTCACCGGTCCCGGCGACCACATCCGGCTCAGCCGCTGGGCGTCGCGACTCAGCCGGTGGTGGTACCCGCAGCCGACTGGGCCACCTGCACCCACCGGTCCAGCAGCGCGGCGGCCGCGCCGCTGTCCACCGCCTCGGCGGCCCGGCCCAACTGTGCCCGCATCGTCTCCAGCGGCTCGTCAACCGGCGCGGCGCCGGTCTGTACCGCCTGAGCGGTCAGCGCCGCTGCGGCGTTGGCCAGCACCGCGTCCCGGACCGGACCGGTCTGGCCGGCGAGCAGCCGCCGGGTGACATCGGCGTTGAAGGCGGCGTCCCCGCCACGGAGATCGCCGGGGGCGCTGCGGGCAACCCCCAGGTCCTCGGCGGCGTCCACGACCATCTCCCGGACCCCGCCGACGGCGGCGAACCAGACCCTGGTCGGGGCGGCGGTGCTGAGCTCGTCCAGCCCGTCCTCGCCCCGCATCACCAGCGCGGTGTCGCCCCGGCTGGCGAACACCTGCGCCATCACCGGCGCCATCCGGGTGTCGAAACAGCCGATCGCCCCGGCCCGGGGCCGGGCCGGGTTGGTCAGCGGGCCGAGGAAGTTGAACACGGTCGGTACGCCGATCTCCCGCCGGGTCGTCCCGGTGTGCCGCATCCCCGGGTGGTACCGGGCGGCGAAGCAGAAACCGATGCCGACCTCGGCCACGCACCGGGCCACCCCTTCGGGCCCCAGGTCGAGCGGGATACCGAAGTGCTCCAGCAGGTCGGCCGCGCCGCACGAGGACGAGGCCGCCCGGTTGCCGTGCTTGACCACCCGGGCACCGGCGGCCGCCGTGACGATCGCGGCCATGGTGGAGATGTTCACCGTGTGGGCCCGGTCCCCGCCGGTGCCGACGACGTCCACCGTCTCCGCGCGCAGTCCGTCCGGCAGACCGACCGGCACCGCGTTGGCGAGCATCGACTCCACCAGCCCGACCAGTTCGGCCGACGTCTCACCCTTGGCCCGCAGGGCGACGGCGAAGCCGGCGATCTGCGCGGGTGTGGCGGAGCCCGTCATGATCTCGCCCATCGCCCAGGTGGTGTCGGCGGTGGAGAGCTGCTCGCCAGCGAGCAGCGCGTTGAGCAGATTCGGCCAGGACCGTTCACCCATGGGGCCTCTCCCAGGTGCGATGGGGCGGTGCGGTGGGGGCGTGGGTGGTGCCGTGATGCGGTGCGGTGTAGCCGGTGCCGGTGCCGTGGTGCGCGGGTCAGGCGGCGGGCAGCTTGCCGGACCGGCCGCGCAGCATGCCGGCGACGGTCTGGCCGGTGGTCACCGGGTCGAGCGGGTGCATCAGGGTGGCGTCGACCTCGGCGAACGAGGCCAGCCAGCGATCGGCGGCGCGGGCGATCACCACGCAGGTCGGCGGCGCGTCGGCGCGGTCGTCCTTGATCTGCCGGGCGATACCGAGCCCGCCGCCGGGGGTGGCCTCACCGTCGAGCAGCATCAGGTCGATCTCGTACTCGTCGACCAGCCGGACGCACCCGGCGTAGTCGGACGCCTCGACGAACTCGACGGTCAGGTCGGTGGCGGGGCGGGTGCCGACGGCCAGCCGCATCCGGTCCCGTACCTGCGGGTCGTCGCTGTAGAGCAGGACGGTGTGCACGCGCTCGGTCATCTTCTCGCTCGACTCCCACCTCGTAGCTGCGCGCTGATCGTACCGTCCGTCCGGGTCGCGTCCGGCGAGCGGGTCAGTCGGCGGCGGCCGCCGCGTGGGCCTGTCGCGCCTCCTGACGGTCGAGTTCCCGGTCGATGCGTCGGGCTTCCCGCTCGGACTGGCGCATCCACTGCACCACCAGCACGGCGAGCATGGTGACGCTGACGAACTCTCCGCCGGCCCACAGGACGCCGCCGGCCACCTCCTGGTCGGCCCACGGGTCGGCCCAGGTCAGCCCGAGCGACGGGTACCAGTCGCCGCCGAACAGGGTGCTGCTCTGCATGACGGTGAGCCCGAGCACGGTGTGGAACGGCACGGAGAGCACCATCAGCAGCGCCCGGGCCGGGTACGGCCAGCGGCCGGGCAGCGGGTCGAGCCCGACCAGCGGCCAGAAGAACAGGCAGCCGGTCATGATGAAGTGGGCGTGGACGAACTCGTGGGCGAGGCTGCTCTCCAGGGTCAACCGGTACAAATCAGTGAAATACAGCACAAACGGGTTGATGACAAACAGGCCGAAGGCGACCAGCGGGAAGGTGACCACCCGGGCGTACCTGCTGTGCAGGACGGCGAGCAGGCGGCGCCGCGGGTTGCCGGGCAGGGTGCGCAGCGCCAGGGTGACCGGTGCACCCAGCGCGAGGAAGATCGGCGCGATCATCGACAGCACCATGTGCTGGACCATGTGCACCGACAGCAGCGTGGTGTCGTAGGCGCCGAGTCCGCTCACCGTGACGGCGGCGATGCCACCCAGTCCGGGGCCGAGGAACAGTACGGTGCGTGACACCGGCCAGCGGTCGCCGCGCAGCCGCAGCCGGTGCACCCCGTACAGGTAGAGGCCGGCGGCCACGACGAGTGTCAGCGCCAGCCAGTTGGTCAGCTGGATCTCGGTGAACAGGGCCGAGACCGTGAACGGCGGGACGGCCATCGCAGCGACATCTGCCACATGACGAGGCTAGGCCAGCGGCCTCGGTCGACGTTATCCGGCCCACCGGCGGGTCGGGTTTGCCACCCCGCCGTCCGTGGGCACTGACCGGCAGCAATAATGACCGCGTGACTGCGGCCCCAGCGATTGACAAGAGCCGGATCCACTCGCTGACCCGACCGAACATGGTCAGCGTCGGGACGATCGTGTGGCTCTCCAGCGAACTGATGTTCTTCGCGGCGCTGTTCGCGATGTACTTCTCCATCCGCGCGGCGGACTACAGCATGTGGGAGGAGCACACCCCACAGCTGAACATCCCGTACGCGACGGTCTTCACCGCGATCCTGGTGGCCTCCTCGGTCACCTGCCAGATCGGGGTGTTCGCCGCGGAGCGGGGAGACGTGCACGCGCTGCGGCGGTGGTTCACGATCACCTTCGTGATGGGCCTGATCTTCCTGCTCGGCCAGGTCAACGAGTACCGGGAGCTGGTCCACCACGGCATCAAGATCAACGGTGACGGCTACGGCTCGGTGTTCTACCTCACCACCGGCTTCCACGGGCTGCACGTGGCGGGTGGCCTGGTCGCCTTCCTGATCTACATGGTCCGCACCACGATGGGGCGGTTCACCCCGGCCCAGGCCACCTCGGCCATCGTCGTGTCGTACTACTGGCACTTCGTCGACGTGGTCTGGATCGGCCTCTACTTCATGATCTACTGGCTGCAATGATCATCAAGCGGTCACTCACCGTGATGGTGCGGCGTCGTGCCGACCAGGCAGGTCGCAAAACCGACAAGGATTCAAGTCAATGACATCTGACACCCCCGCCGACCGGCGAGCCGACCGCGGACGTGGTCTCCTCGCCCGGCTGCGCAGCGGGCGGGCCACGCCGCGAGGCCGGGGCCGCCGTCGGCTGGGCACCGCGGTCCGGTTGCTCGCCGCGCTGTTCCTGGCCGGCGGTGCGTACACCGTCTTCGCCCCGGGCCTGCAGGCGCAGGACACCCCGCAGCTGTCCCAGGCGGCCGAGGACGGCAAGGCGCTGTTCGACCAGAGCTGCATCTCCTGCCACGGGCGCAACGCCCAGGGCGTCGAGGGACGCGGCCCCAGCCTGATCGGTGTCGGATCGGCGTCGGTGGAGTTCCAGGTCGGCACGGGCCGGATGCCGATGGCCCGGCAGGAGGCCCAGGCCGAGCGCAAGCCGGTGGTCTTCACCGAGGAGGAGATCCGCCAGCTCGGCCAGTACATCCAGGAGCTGGGCGGCGGCCCGCAACTGCCGGACGGCGAGATGCTGCGTACCGGCGGTGACATCGCCGTCGGCGGTCACCTCTACCGGATCAACTGCTCGTCCTGCCACGCCTTCAGCGGCGGCGGCGGCGCGTTGTCCTCCGGCAAGTACGCACCGAGCCTGGATCCAGCCACCGACCGGCAGCTGTACGCCGCCATGCTGACCGGTCCGCAGAACATGCCGGTCTTCGGGGACAACCAGCTCACCCCCGAGCAGAAGCGCGACATCATCGCCTTCGTGCAGGAAGGGCTGAAGACCGACGGTGACCCCGGCGGGCTGGCCAACCTCGGCCGGTACGGTCCGGTGACCGAGGGCATCGCCATCTTCCTGGTCGGCATCACCGCGCTGGTCTTCGCCAGCCTGTGGATTGCGGGGAAGTCATGAGCACCGACATCGACACCACCAGTCAGCAGCATCGCCAGCCGGCGCCGGTGAGCCTGGACGACCCTCGGCTGACCTCGTTCGACGTGCTGCGCGAGGGCGCCCGGCGCGACGACATCGAGATCGTCCACTACGAGCCGCCATTTCCGGTGCCCGGCACCAGGGCGGAACGGCGGATCAGCCGGTTCGTCGCCGGGCTGTTCCTGCTCGCCGGGCTCACCGCGACCGCGTTCCTGGTGGTGTACATCTGGTGGCCCTGGGAGTACGAACTCGGCACCGGGATCAGTAAGTTCTACACCCCGCTGCTCGGCGTCAGCCTCGGGCTGACCTTGCTGGCCATCGGCGTCGGCATCCTCACCTGGGGCAAGAAGCTGCTGCCCCACGAGGTGGCGATCCAGGACCGGCACGACGGCCCGTCCAGCCCGGACGACCGCAAGATCACCGGCGGCACGCTCACCTACATGGTGGACGAGCTCGGGGTGAAGCGCCGTCCGCTGCTCGGGGTGTCGCTGCTGGCCGGGTTGGCTCCGGTCGCCGCGGTCGCGGCCGCTCCGCTGGTCGGCGGCCTGATCCGGGATCCGCACACCGACAACCAGATGGCCACCACCGGCTGGGAGCCGGTCGAGACGGTTGGTGGCGGCACCGAGCTGGTCCGGCTGACCAGGGAGGACGGCTCGCCGATCCGGCCCGCGGACGTCAGCGTCGGTGGTCAGATGACGGTCTTCCCGGGGATTCCCGGCGGGCACACCAACCGGTACGCCGACTCGCCGACCCTGCTGATCCATCTGCGGCTGGACGACGCCCGGACCGCCCGGGAGAACAACGAGGCGGTGGGCAAGCCTGACTACATGTGGGGCAACTACATCGCGTACTCGAAGATCTGCACTCACGCGGGCTGCCCGGCGAGCCTGTACGAGCAGCAGACCAACCGGCTGCTCTGCCCCTGCCACCAGTCGCAGTTCCTGATCACCGACAACGCCAAGCCGGTCTTCGGCCCGGCCAGCCGTCGGCTGCCGCAGCTGCCCATCTCCGTCGACGACGAGGGCTTCTTCGTCGCCACCTCCGACTACACCGAGATCGTCGGACCCGACTTCTGGGAGCGGCCATGAAACGCCGTAAGTTCGACGCCCGGGCGCTGCCCGGCCAGGCCGCCGGGCAGCTCGACGACCGGTTCCAGGCCGCCACCCCACTGCGCAAGCTGCTGAACAAGGTCTTCCCGGACCACTGGTCGTTCCTGCTCGGCGAGATCGCGCTCTTCTCGTTCGTCGTCGTCCTGCTCACCGGTGTCTACCTGACCTTCTTCTTCGACCCGTCGATGGAGGAGGTCGTCTACGACGGCAGTTACGCCCCGCTGCGCGGGATCCCCATGTCGGCGGCGTACGCGTCGACGCTGGACATCTCGTTCGACGTCCGGGGCGGCCTGATCATGCGGCAGATGCACCACTGGGGGGCGCTGCTGTTCATGGCGTCGATCGTGGTGCACATGCTGCGGGTGTTCTTCACCGGCGCGTTCCGCAAGCCGCGTGAGGCCAACTGGATCATCGGCTCGCTGCTGTTCTGGGTCGGCTTCCTCGCCGGCTTCACCGGCTACTCGCTGCCCGACGACGGCCTGTCCGGCACCGGGCTGCGGATCGCCTCGGCGATCATGCTGTCCATCCCGGTGATCGGTTCCTGGGTCACCTCGTCGATCTTCGGCGGCGAGTTCCCGGGCACGATCATCATCAGCCGGTTCTACATCGCCCACGTGCTGCTGATCCCCGGTCTGCTGGTGGCACTGATCAGCGCCCACCTCGGCTTGGTCTTCAAGCAGAAGCACACCCAGTGGGCCGGCCCGGGACGGACCAACGACAACGTGGTCGGCGAGCGGATGTTCCCCCGCTACGCGATCAAACAGGGCGGCTTCTTCATGATCGTCTTCGGGGTGGTCGCCCTGATGGCGGGGGTCTTCCAGATCAACCCGGTGTGGCTGTTCGGCCCGTACGAGGCCGCCGTCGTGTCGGCGGCGAGCCAGCCCGACTGGTACGTCATGTTCCTCGACGGCTCCACCCGGTTGATGCCAGCCTGGGAGTTGACCATCCCGATCGGTGACGGGTACGTGATCCCGCCACTGTTCTGGCCGACCGTGGTGCTGCCCGGCATCCTGGTCATGCTCTCCCTGGCGTACCCGTTCCTCGAAGCGCGGTACACGAAGGACAAGGCCAGCCACAACCTGCTGCAGCGGCCCCGGGACGTGCCGGCCCGGACCGCCGTCGGCGCGATGGCCGTCACCTTCTTCATCGTGCTGACCATCTCCGGCGGTAACGACGTGTTCGCCGACAAGTTCTTCATCAGCCTGAACGCGATGACCTGGGCCGGCCGGATCGGGTTGATCCTGCTGCCGCCGTTGGCCTACTACGTCACTTACCGGATCTGTCTCGGTCTGCAGCAGCACGACCGGGAAGTGCTGGCGCACGGTGTCGAGACCGGCATCATCCGACGGCTGCCTGACGGCCGCTTCGTCGAGGTGCACCAGCCGCTCGGACCGACCGACGAGCACGGCCACGGCAAGCTGGAGTACGTCGGCTGGGTGGTGCCGAAGAAGATGAACCGGCTCGGCGCGCTCGGCCCGGCGGTCAAGGGCTTCTTCTTCCCGATCGAGAAGCCGGTGCAGGTCCCGCCGCCGGCGCATGTGGCAATCGACCCGGCCGAGGAACAGCCGGCTGATCTGCCGCCGGCCGACAAGGACAGCAAGACGGCCGACCGGGAGGAGATCAGCAGCGGCAGCCGCTGATCGTCGCGTACCACGACAGTTGTCCGCGCCCGCCGCCTCGCCGGTGGGCGCGGACAACTGTCCGTGCCCGTGTGTCGGTGCCCGCGTCCGGAGGATCAGCGCCGCGTCCGGGTCAGCGCCGCCGCTGGTCAGTCGGCGTCGGCCAGCCCGATGGCGAAGGCCGCCTCCAGATCGTGCTGCGAGTAGGCGCGGAAGGCGATGTGCGACTCGGTGTTGAGTACACCCGGAACCTTCGAGATCCGTCCGGCGATCACGTCGGCGATCTGGTCGAACTCCCGCACCCGGACGATCGCGATCAGGTCCACGTGCCCGGCTACCGAGTAGACCTCGCTCACCCCGTCGAGACCGGCAAGCGCCTCGGCCACCTCCGGGATCGAGTCCGTGGCGCAGTCGATCAACACGATCGCAGTGATCACGCAGGTCCTCCGTCTCTCACCGGCGTCCGCCGTCGATGTTACTCAGTAGTGAACGGTCAACCGGTGGACACCGTCAGATCGCTGCCCACCCGGATCGCGTCGGTCAGCTGTTCCCCGGCCGGCACCTGCGCGCCGGGCCACACCACCGAGCGGACCAACGTCCCCCGTACCACCGCCCCGGCGCCGACCACGGAATGGTCGACCGGGCCGGTCACCGTGGCCGACGGGTCGAGCAGGCTCCGACCACCTGCCACGTGCAGATTGGCCGCGAGGTAGTCCGGTGGTGTCCCGGTGTCCAGGTAGGTACCCGGATAGTTGATCACCTGCAGCGCGCCGACGGCCTCCGCCGGCCGCCAGACGGTACGGACCAGTTCGCCGGGGGCGGCCGGTAGTTCGCTGACGTAGCGCCACGGCAGCAGCGAGAAGCCGGCGAACCGGTGCCCGTCGAAGCCGCCCTGAGCGGCCGGGTCGGTGAACCGCTTGCCCAGCAGCCGGACCGTCTCACCGTCCCAGCCGTGGAGTAGCGGAGCGATGTCCGGCCCGGGAGCCAGATCCGGATGGGCGAGATAGCCGTCGACGTTGCCGACCAGTACGCCCCGGCCGTCGATCCAGTCCCGTAGCCGGCCGATGCCGCCGGCGGTGCCCAACGGGTCTCCTGGCTCCACGGACAGCTGTGCCCGGTCTCCGACATGCGCCACCACCTGCCGGCCGAGGTAGCAGGCGTTGACCGCGACCGCCGCCGGCCCGGTGAAGCCGAGGGCGCCGACCCGGGCGAGTGCCCGGTCCAGCAGCGGTACGTTCCCGACCGGGCAGAGCGCCTTCGGGACGAGACCGGTCAACGGCCGCAGCCGGCGGCCCTCACCGGCGGCGAGGATCACTGCGCAGATCCGGTCCGGTTCGACCGCCGGTGCGCTCACCCCGGCTCCCGGCCCGCCGGCGGCTGCCCGGCCGCTGGCGGGCCGGTCTCCGCTGGTACGTCGGTCTCCGCTGGCACGACGAGCGGCCCGATGCCGTAATGCGCCAGCAGCCGGGCGGTCGCCGGGGTCAGCCGAGGCAGGTCGTCGAGCCGGTGCCAGGCGGCTTCGTACACCTCGGCCCCGTCAACCACCAGTTGGGTTCGCGACGCTGCCACGGCGGCTTCGAAGACGACGTCCACCCAGCCCTTGGCGTGCACCACGGCGTTCGGTACCGCCGGGCGTAGCTGGTCCGGGGCCAGCCGGATGCCGGTCTCCTCGGCGAGCTCCCGGGCCGCGCCGACCACCGGCGCCTCGCGGTGTCGCAGCAGACCGGCGGGCAGCGTCCAGCCCCGGCCGGGCGGCTGGCGCAGCAGCAGTAGTCGGGCGGGTGCCGACGGATCGACTTCGGCATCGGTCACCAGTGTCACGGCGCCGACGATGTACTTCTGCACAGCGAGCCGGACCAACCGCCGACGGACCGGGTGCGGCAACCGGTAGAACACGCCGTACAACAGGGCGCGTGCGGGGGATCGGCGGGTGATCATATGGTTCAGGCTAGAGGTAGCCGGTCACCGGCGCCGGGTCAGGTCAGCCCGGCTGGTCGACCAGGGCGATGAGCTGGTCGACGACGGCCTCGGGCTCGATGGTCCGGTCCACCACCGCGACCAGCAGGGTCTCCATGTCCGGGTACTTGAGGTTCTCCGCGAGCTGGCGCAGTGGTTTGTCGTTGGACAACGCCCGGTCGTGTTTGCGCAGGATCAGGCTGACGGTGGCGCGGCCGAGGCGTACCTTGTCGCTGATGCTGATGCCCGGTTCGGAGTGTTCGGCGAACCAGCGGTTGATCTGCATCTGGGCCTGCGGCGACTTGACGAAACCGAGCCACTCCTTTCGCGGCCCGGCTGACGTCGGTGCCGTCCCGGTCGGCTGGTCGTCGCTCTCGGTGAAGATCTCGACCACGTCGCCGTCGGTCAACTCGGAGGCCAGCGGTGCCAGTCGGCCGTTGATCCGGACGGCGAGACAGTGCGCGCCTTTGCGTGGATCCAGCTCGTACGCGAGGTCGACCGGCGTCGACCCGGCCGGCAGCACGATCGGCCGGCCGTCGGTGAAGACCTGGATCTGCGCGTCCACCAGGTCGCAGCGCAGCGAGTGGACGAACTGGTCGGCGTCGATGTTTTCCTGTGACCAGTCGATTGCCCTGCGCAGCCAGGCCAGCTCGTCGGCGCGGGCGGCGGCACGACTGCGGCCGGGCTTGGGGAAGTGGTACGGCGCGGCGATGCCGAACTCGGCGGAGCGGTGCATCGCGTCGGTCCGGATCAGCACCTCGAGTGGACGCTCGTCCGGACCGATGACCGTGGTGTGCAGCGAACGGTAGAGGTTGTTCTTCGGTGCCGCGATGAAGTCCTTGAACCTGCCCGGTACCGGTCGCCAGCGGCAGTGGATCGCGCCGAGCGCCGCGTAGCAGTCGGTGTCCGGCCCGGTGACCACGACCTCGATGCGGGGCAGGTCGAACGGGGCCCGGTGGCCGCCGGCGACGGTGTCCTTCCAGATCGAGTAGCGGTGCCGGGGCCGGGCCGCGACCCGGGCGGTGACCTTCTCCCGGCGTAGCGTCACCCGCGCCTGTCCGCAGACGGTGTCCAGGTACGTCGCCCAGCCCGGCCGGTTGGCCAGGTGTTCCTCGATCTGCTGGTAGGCCTCCGGTTCCAGGTGGAACAGGACGATGTCGTCGAGCTCCCGTTTGAGCTTCTGGATGCCGAGCCGATCACAGAGCGGGACCAGCACGTCCAGGGTCGCCTTGGCGATCCGGGCCCGGGAGGCAGGGGAGCGCACACCGAGGGTCCGCATGTTGTGCAGCCGGTCGGCGAGCTTGATGACCAGCACCCGGACGTCCTTCGCCGCAGCGATGATCATCTTTCGGATGGTCTCGGCCTCGGCGGCCTTGCCGTAGAACGCCTTGTCGAACTTGGTCACCCCGTCGACCAGGTGGGCGACCTCGTCGCCGAAGTCTGCGGCCAGTGTCGGCAGGTCGTACGTGGTGTCCTCGACGGTGTCGTGCAGCAGTGCGGCCACCAGGGTGGTGGTGTCCATGCCGAGCCCGGCGCAGATCTCCGCGACGGCCAACGGGTGGGTGATGTACGGCTCGCCGCTCTTGCGGTACTGGCCGGCGTGCATGCTGTCGGCGATCTGGTAGCCGCGGCGCAGCACCGCCGGGTCCGCCGACGGGTGGATCGACCGGTGGACCCGGATCAGCTCGGCGACCGGTTCCGGCGCGCCGGGCGACCAGGACAGCCAGGCCCGCAGGCGGGCGGACAGGGGTGTCGCGGTGGGCAGGAAACGTCCGATGGCGGCGCCGGGACCGGCGTCGACGTCCACGCGGAGACACCTCCTCACCCATCGCCCGGCCGGTCGACCGCCCGGACGCACGCCACGAATCGGGCGTTGGCTGACAGGACTGCACTTCTCTAACAGCCTAAGCGAGCGAGCGTAGTACGATCGGCTACTTGCGGGTGATCGATCGGTCGAGTCTTTGGTCCGCTTCGTCGACGCCGGCCGTCGTCCGGGCGGCTTCCTCGGCCTTGACCAGCAGATGGTGGAATCGGCCGGCGCCGCGGACCGGCGAGGACCAGTCCCCGCTCACCCTGACCAGCCGGGTCTGTTCCGGCTCCAACCAGGACAGAATCCGCTCGCTCTCGGCCGCGCTCGCCCGGGGCACCGGACCGTGCCCGGCCGGCACTGTCTCGGCGGTTGCGCACAGCAGTTCGATGGTGGCCCGAGGGTGCTGCCGTGGGGGCGACACGCCGGCGGCGGCGAGCCGACCGTGCCGGACGATCGCCAGCTCCCAGCCACCGTGCTCGGCCCGTCGTGCCGCGACCAGCTCGGTGATGCGGGTCAGCGCGGTCAACCGCTGCATCCGGACGGTCGCCCGCAGGAACGCGGCCAACCGGCCCCGGACCACCGCCGCCTCCTCGAACCGCTGGCCGGCGGCGAGCCGGTCGATCCGGGCGAGCAACGTGTCGACCAGTGGCTGCGGGTCGGTTTCGAGGGCCGTACGCAGCGGGGTGACGGCCAGTTCGGCGTACTGCAGCGGGTCGATCCGGTGCTCGCACGGTGCCGGACAACGACCCAGCTCGGCCAGCGCGCAGGCCGGGGTCCGGGTCCGGGTGGACAACCGGTGGGTGCACTGACGCAGCGGCAGCGCGTCGTGGATGCCGGCGGCGGCCAGCTCGGCCGCCCGGCGGGAGGCGAACGGCCCGAGCACGGTGGTGTCGGCCGGTGAGATCGCCCGGACCGTGGACAGCCGCGGATAGACCTCGTCGGTGACCTTCAACCAGACCATCCGCTCCGGAAACTTCGACCGGCGGTTGTACGGCGGCGCGTGGGCAGCGATCAGCCGCAGCTCACGTACCTCGGCCTCCAGCCGGTGGGCGCACTCGACCGCGTCGACCCGCACCGCTGCGGCCAGCATCTCGGACATCCGCGCCCGCCGCTCGGCGGCGGTGAAGTAGCTGCGTACCCGGGTCGCGACGTCGCCCGAGGTGCCGACGTACAGCGGCCGGTCGTCGGCCGCCCGGAAGATGTACACCCCGGGGGAGCGGGGCAACCCGTCGGCGAGGTGCCGCTTGCGTCGCTGGACGTCGCTGACCGCCCGGCTGAATTCGACCGCGTCGCCGATGCTCGTCACCTGGTGCCCGCCGAGCCGGGCGATCAGCCCGTGCAGCACGTCCACGGTCGCCTGGGCGTCGGCCAGTGCCCGGTGGGTGGGCCGGCGAGGGGTGCGGAAGTAGCCGGCGAGGGTGCCGAGCTTGCGGTTGGGCACCTCGTCGCGGGTCAGCACCCGGCGGGCGAGGGCCGCGGTGTCCAACACCGTCGGCGCCGGCCAGGAATAGCCGTGCCGGGCGCACGCGGCCTTGAGAAAACCCACGTCGTACGGCGCGTTGTGCGCCACCAGTACCGCGCCGCCGAGAAATTCCAGCAGGCTGGGCAGCACCTGCTCGATCGGCGGCGCGGGAACGAGCATCGCCTCGGTGATGCCGGTGAGCACGGTGATGAACGGCGGCACCGGTCGGCCCGGGTTGACCAGCGTGGCGAAGACGCCGAGCTCCTCCCCGCCGCGCACCTTGACCGCGCCGATCTCGGTGATGCCGCCGCCGTCCGGCGCGCCGCCGGTGGTCTCCAGATCCAGCACGACGAAGGTGGTCTCCCGCAGCGACCGGTCCGCGCCGGTCGACAGCGACTGGTCCGGCCCGGCTGACAGCAGCGAGTCGATCGAGCCCTGGGTGTAGGCCGGTCGAGGTGCGGGGTCAGGCGGTGCCACGGCGCAGACGATAGGACGTGGGTACGACACAGCCGTCCCATGGGTACCATCGGTAACGATCCGATCGACTCTGCGAGATCATTCTTCCTGTCGGGCACGCGGCGGCCACCCGGTGGGAGACTGGGGTGCATGGCCGCACCGGATCCGACCGACGCTCGTCCCGAGGGGGCGGCGCCGACGACCGGCGCCCTGCCCCTGTCCGCCGACCAGCCGGCCGGTGGTCCACCCGCCGAGCCGGTGCTGCCGGAGCCGGTGCGGTCGCGCATCGTCGTGCTCGCCGCCGCCGCGCTGCCCGAGATCCCGACCGACGAGATGCCACCCCAGCTGCGCAAGGTCGCCAAGTTCGCGCCGAACCGGCGGGCCCGCTACGGCGGCGCGGCGATCGCGGCGGCGTTGACCAACGATCCGTCGCTGCGGCAACGGGTGGCTGCCCGCGCGCTGACCGAGGCCGGTGAGCTGGGCACGGCGGTCAGCGAAGGTGTCTCACCCGCGGCGGCGGACCCGGTCGAGGTCGCCGCCCTGGCGTACCTGATGCGGCCGGCGGGCTGGCGTGAGCTGGTCGACGCCGCCGGTGCGGCGGTCCGGGCCGAGGCCGACCGGGCCGCCGTCGCCGAGCTGATCCGCGATGCCGAGGCCCGCGCCAATCGGGCCGAACACGACCGCACCGTCGCCCGGGTCGAGGTGGAGAAGCTCCGCGACGAGCTGGCCCGGGTACGCGAGGAGCTGGGCCAGCTCCGCGAGGAGTCCCGGCAGCTGTCCCGCACGCTGCGCGAGGCGCAGGCGCAGCAGCGGCGGGCCAACGAACTGCTCGCCACCGAACGCGGCCGCGCCGCGCGGGCCGCCGCCGACCACGACGCGGAGCTGCGGCGGCTGCGCGCCAAGCTCGCCGACGCGGAGCTGACCGCCGGCGCCGCCCGGCAGTCGGCGAAGGAGGCCCGGGCGGTCGACGACGCCCGGCTGTGGCTGCTGCTGGAGACGATCGGGCAGGCGGCCCAGGGGCTGCGGCGGGAGCTTGCCCTGGACCCGGCCGACCGGTTGCCGGCCGACTACGTCGCCGACGCGTTCACCGACCGACCGGCGGCGGCGACGTCGACCCGGGCCCGCGACACCGACGACCCGGCCCGGCTGGACGACCTGCTCGCCCTGCCCCGGGCCCACCTCGTCGTCGACGGCTACAACGTGACCAAGCGGGGCTTCGGTGAGATGCCGCTGGAGCAGCAACGCAAGCGGTTGATCACCGGGCTCGGTGGGATCGCCGCGCAGACCGGGGATGAGGTGACCGTGGTCTTCGACGGCGCCGAGCGGATGCACGGGTTGCCGCCGGCCCCACGCGGCGTACGGGTGCTGTTCTCCCGCAAAGGGGAAACGGCCGATGAACTCATCCGTCGGCTGGTCCGGGCCGAGCCGTCCGGCCGGGTGATCGTGGTGGTCTCCTCCGACCGGGAGGTGGCCGACGGGGTCCGGCGGCACGGCGCGTACCCGATGGGCGCCGATTCGCTGCTGCGTCGACTGGCCCGGTCCTGAACCGACACCCGGTCGCGCGGAACTGTCGTACCTGATGCCTATCGTCGATGTCACTGGCGGTGGTCGGTCGGCGATGCTGCGTCGTACGGGGGCCGGTCACCGCCGGCCACTGTCCGATCGCACCGTCACGTGAGGAGACGACCATGCTGATCGACTGTGACACCTGCGCCGTCGAGCGCGGCCCGAGTTGCCGGGGTTGCCTGGTCAGTGCCCTGATCGACAGCCCGGACGCGGTGGCCAACCTGGACGCCGGCGAGCGGTACGCGATCGAGGTGTTCGCGCGTGCCGGGTTCGACGTCGAGGTGCTCGGCGGGTCGACGGCCGCGCCGCGTGGCCGCCGGCAGCGCCGGCCCCGGTCCCGAAGACAGGTCGCCTGAGCGATCGACCGGTCCGCCTGACAGGATCCGGTCTGTCGCCCGAGCGCGGACCGGGACCGCGCCGGCACACCTAGGATGGTCGGGCGACCGGCCGGCGGAAGGAGCCTGATGACGCCTCGCGCATGGGCGTTGGTCACCTTCGTCGTCCTGGTGGTGGCGGTCGTCGTCGCGGCGGCCGTGCTGGTGCCGTGGCAGCGGCCGCCGGTGCCCCGCGCCGACCAGCTCGCCGCCCTGCGTGAGCTGCCCGTCGACCAGGTCGAGCGGGGGCGGGCCCTGCGGGCGGCGTTGCGCCCGGGTCGCTACGGCGCGATGCTGGCCGGCCTGCTCGTGGCGCTGCTGCTCGGGTTCACCCCGGTCGGTGCCCGGCTGGTGGAGGTCGCCGGCCGGCCGTTCGGCGACCACTGGGCCGCCCAGGCGTTGCTCGGCGGGCTGCTCGTGGTGTTCCTGGCCGACCTGCTGACCCTGCCGTTCGCCGCCTGGCGGCACCGGATCCTGACCGAGCACGGGCTGGCCACCCAGGGCTGGGCCGGCTGGGGCCTGGACCTGGTCCGGTCGTACGCGGTCGGCGCGGTCATCGCGACGGTGGCCCTGCTCGGCTTCTACACCGTCGTTCGGCTGGCCCCCCGCTGGTGGTGGGCGCTGGCCGCGACCGGCGCGGCCGCCCTGGTGGTGCTGCTGTCGTTCGTTCTGCCGGTGCTGGTCGAGCCGGTGTTCAACAGGTTCACCCCGATGCCGGACGGTCCGGTGCGCACGCAGCTGCTGGAGCTGGCCGAGCGCGACGGCGTCCCGGTGCGGGACGTGCTGGTCGCCGACGCGTCCCGGCGTACCCGCGCGGTCAACGCCTACGTGTCCGGGTTCGGCCCCACCCGTCGGATCGTCGTCTACGACAACCTGCTGCGCGAGGCGCCTCCGGCGGAGCTGGCCGCCGTGGTCGCCCACGAGCTGGGCCACGCCCGCGCGCGGGACGTGCTGACCGGCACCGGGTTGGGCGCGCTCGGCGCCGCCGCGGCCGTCGTCGGGCTGTACCTGCTCGGCAGCTGGCGGCCGGTGTTGCGGGCGGCCGGCGTCGCCGACATCGCCGAGCCGCGGGCGATCGCCCTGCTGCTGGCCGTGGTCACGCTGGTCGGCCTGGTGGCGACACCGGCGCAGGCGCTGGTGTCGCGCCGGATCGAGGCCCGCGCCGACGCGCACGCGCTGGCGCTGCACGGTGACCCGGCGGCGTACGCGGCGGTGCACCGCCGGCTGTCCGCGATCAATCTCGCCGATCCGGACCCGCCCCGCTGGGAGTACCTCTACTCCGCCACGCACCCGTCGACCGTGGAACGAATCGCGGCGGCCCGCAGGTACGCCGACCAGGCGGGCCGATGAACCGCACCCTGCTGGTCACCAACGACTTTCCGCCGCGGCCCGGCGGCATCCAGTCGTTCGTGCACAATCTGGCGCTGCGGCAGCCCGCGCAGACCATCGTGGTCTACGCGTCGAGCTACGACGGTGCCGAGCGGTTCGACGCCGACCAGCCGTTCGAGGTGATCCGTAACCCGACCGGCATGCTGCTGCCCACGCCGGCGGTGGCCCGGCAGACCGCCGCCCTGGCGCGGGCCCGGGGCTGCGACACCGTCTGGTTCGGGGCGGCCGCGCCGCTCGGCCTGCTCGCCGACGGCCTGCGCCGGCGGGTCGGGATCAGCCGGGCGGTGGCCCTGACCCATGGGCACGAGGTGGGGTGGGCCGCGCTGCCCGGCGCGAGGTCGATGCTGCGCCGGATCGCCCGCGCCACCGACGTGGTGACCTACCTGGGGGAGTACACCCGGGTCCGGCTGGACCGCGCGATCGGCGGGCTGACCGAGCTGCGTCGGCTCGCCCCGGGTGTGGACACCGATGCCTACCATCCGGGCGTCGACGGCGGCGAGGTGCGCCGCCGGCACCGGTTGTCGGACCGGCCGGTGGTGGTCTGCGTGTCCCGGCTGGTGCCGCGTAAGGGTCAGGACACGTTGATCCGGGCCTGGCCGCTGGTACGGCGTCGGGTGCCGGGCGCCGCGTTGCTGATCGTCGGCGGCGGCCCGGACCGCAGCCGGTTGCAACGACTCGCCCGGCGCGCCGGGGTGGCCGACGACGTCACCTTCACCGGGGCGGTGCCCTGGGCGGAACTGCCGGCGCACTACGCCGCCGGGGACGTGTACGCGATGCCCTGCCGCACCCGTCGCGGCGGGCTCGACGTGGAAGGCCTGGGCATCGTCTACCTGGAAGGATCGGCGACCGGGCTGCCAGTGGTGGCCGGGGATTCCGGCGGCGCGCCGGATGCGGTCCGCGACGGCGAGACCGGGTACGTCGTGAACGGTCGAGACCCGAGCCAGCTGGCCGACCGGCTGGCGGGCCTGCTGGCCGACCGGGAGCTGGCCCGGCGGATGGGGGCCGCCGGTCGGGCCTGGGTGGAGCGTGAGTGGCGCTGGGACACCCAGGCGCAGCGGATGGCGTCGCTGCTGGCCGGCTGAGCGGCCTGGCCCTGCGGTGGGCGGCTGCTTGCGGCGTCAGCCGAGTCGTTCGGTGATCCCGTCGGCTGGTCCGGGCCGGCCGAAATGCCAGCCCTGGGCGGCGTCGCAGCCGATCGCCCGGAGCCGCTCGGCCTGCCCGGCGGTCTCCACTCCCTCGGCGGTGACCGTCAGCCGTAGCGTGTGGGCCAGCGTCACCAGCGTGAGCAGGATGCTCTCGTCGGTCCGGTCGGTGCCCGCCGGGGCACGGAGCCCTTCGACGAACTTCCCGGCCAGCTTCAGCTCCTGCACCGGCAGCGAGCGGAGGTAGGACAGGTTGGAGTAGCCCGTCCCGAAGTCGTCGATGGCGATCCGTACGCCCAGGTCGGCCAGCTCTCGCAGGGTGCGGACCGGTCCGTCGGCGGTGCTCATCAGGGCGCTCTCGGTGATCTCCAGCTGCAGCCGGTCGGCTGGTAGCCGGGTGTCGGCGAGCACCTCGGTCACGTACCGCACCAGACCGGGGTCGTTGACCTGCCGAACAGCCAGGTTGACACTGACGAACGGGGCGTTCGCGCTGCGGTCCAGCCAGCGCCGGGCCTCCCGGCAGGCTTCCGCCAGCACCCACGATCCGAGCCGGACGATCAGCCCGGAGTCCTCGGCGAGGGAGATGAACCGGTCCGGCCCGAGTACCCCCATCGTCGGGTGCCGCCAGCGGACCAGCGCCTCGACGCCGAGCAGCGCGCCGCCGGCGAGCGCGACCAGCGGCTGGTAGTCCAGGTAGAACTCGCCCCGGTCGAGAGCGGCGGGCATCGCTGCGGACAGCGCGTACCGGGCCAACTGGTGGTCGTTGCGCACCGGATCGAACAGTGCCCACCGGCCCTTTCCCGCCGATTTCGCCCAGTGCAGAGTGACGTCGGCGGCCCGCATCACCTCGCTCGGGGTGGTGCCGGCGACCATGCGCTCCACGATGCCGATGCTGGCGGTCACGGTCAGCTCGTGGCCGTCGATGACGACCGGTTCGCCGATCGCGGCGAGCGCGGCCTCGGCGACCTTGAGCACGTCGTCGGTGCAGGTGGTGTCGGCGACCAGGATGACGAACTCGTCGCCACCGATGCGGGCCACCAGGTGTTCGCCGACGCCCCGGCGCAGCCGCTCGGCGACCGAGACCAGCAGCAGGTCCCCGATGTGGTGGCCGAGGGTGTCGTTGACGATCTTGAAGCCGTCGAGGTCGACGAAGCAGACGCCGAGTCGGCGTCCGTCCCCGCCGGTACGCCCGGTCGTGCTGAACACGTCGTCCAGCCGCTGGGTGAACAGGCTCCGGTTGGGCAGATCGGTGAGCGGGTCGTGGGTGGCCCGGTGCCGGTACCGGGCCTCGCTCTCCCGCAGCGCGATCTCGGCCTGCTCCCGGGCGACCAACGCCGCGCGGCGGATCGTCTCCTGCTCGTCCAGGGTGCGGTCGCGCAGCGCCCGGGTGTAGCCGGTGGCGATACCGCCGAGCAGCCGTGCCATCCGGTCCGGCATGTCCGGGTCGTCGATGTCCAGGTCGCGCAGCAGCCGCAGGTCGAGTACCTCGATGGTGCGGCCGAGCCCTTCCGCCGAGGCGATGTGCGCGGCGACCAGGTCCGACCCGACCTGGTAGCCGACCCGGATGGTGAACGGCTCGGCGCGCAGCGCCGTGACGAGCCGTACGGTCAGGTCGCCGAGAAACGCCTCCAACTGCTCCTGGGTCAGCGGCAGGTAGCTGGTCCCGGTTACCGCCTTGGCCCAGGCCCGGGCGACGGCGGCGACGCCCGGTGGCCGTCCACCGGGCGGATCGGCGGCCGGCTCGGACTGCTCAGCCACCGAGTCGGCCTACCCCGCCCATGAAGACGGCACGCTCGGCGTCCTCGGCCGCCTCGGGCGACTCGGGGCGCCACTGCGGCACCCAGACCACGCCCGGCGGTAGCAGGTCGAACCCGTCGAAGAAGCTGGTCAGCGCGGCCCGGGACCGGATGTTGAGCGGGTTGTCGGTGCGCCGGTAGATCTGGTCCGCCTCGCGGCGTTCCTCGTCGCTGCGACCGTCGTCGCTGGCCTGGGACAGGACCAGATGGCTGCCGGGCGCGAGGGCGGCGCGCAGCTCGGCCAGGATCCCGGCGGGGTCGTCGGAGTCCGGCACGAAATGCAGGACCGCGACGATCAGCACCGCGACCGGTTGGTTGAAGTCGAGTAGCTTGCGCACCTGAGGATCGTGCAGGATCCGTTCCGGGTTGCGCAGGTCCTCATGCAGGATCGTGGTCCGGTCGTTGCCGGCGAGGATCTCCCGGCTGTGGGCGACGGCGACCGGATCGACGTCCACGTAGGCGACCTTCGATTCCGGTGCCAGCCGTTGGGCGATCTCGTGCACGTTGCCCACAGTGGGGATCCCGGAGCCGATGTCAAGGAACTGCCGGATTCCCGACTCGACGAGGAATTGCACGACGCGGCGCATGAAGGCCCGGTTCGCCTGGGCCATCAACGGGGCATCGGGAACGGCCGTGATCATCGCCTGGGCGGCGGCCCGATCGACGGCGAAGTTGTGTGAGCCGCCGAGGTAGTAGTCGTACATCCGGGCGACGCTCGGCCGCTCGACGTCGATGCTCTCCGGTGCCCAGTGCGGCCGATCCATCTTCGCCCCTTATGTCCCTGTCTGGCCGTTTGCTGGCTGGCTGGTGGCGCTAGCCATTGTGCCCGCTGCGTGCCCGGGCATCCAGAGCGTCCGAACCGCGAGGTTCCCGCCGCGCCGGTCAGAGTCGCCACGGTCGACGTGGGCCGGCCCACCCGTCGCCGGCACCACGTGACCAGGTCAGAACTTCGGAGCGTCCGGCGCCTCGAGTAGACCGAGCCGCAGCGCCGTCATCAGCGCCTGGGCCCGGTTCGCCGCGCCGAGCTTCTCGTACAACTTGGAGATGTGCGTCTTGGCCGTCGACTCGCTGACGAACAACTGCTTGGCGATCCCGGCCACGCTCATCCCGTCGGCGAGCAGGCGCAGCACCTGGCCCTCCCGGGGGGACAGTTGCGGTCCGGACGGCGCGAGCCGGCGTTTCATCGCCTCGGCCAGGTCAGCCGCGGTGAACGCGCTCGGCGAGGAGGCCGCGTGCCGGGCCGCCGCGACCACCTCGTCCGCCGGTGCGGTCTTCGGCACGAACGCGCTGGCCCCGGCCTCGAGCGCGCCGAACAGTTGGTCGTCGCCGGCGTACATGGTCAACACCACGATGCCCATCGTGGAGCTGGACTTGCGCAGCGCCCGGGTCGCTTCGAGGCCGCTGCCGTCCGGCAGCCGCAGGTCCATGATCACAACATCTGGTTGCAGGGCGCCCGCCTGGCGTACACCCTCGGCCGCCGTTGCGGCCTCACCGACGACCTCGAACTGGCGGTCGCGCTCGAAAGCGTGCCGCAGGCCCTTCCGGATGAGGTCGTGATCATCGACAAGCAGGACCTTGGTCCGGGTGGTCGGTGTGGGGCTGGTGGTCATGCTGTGGCTACTCCCCTTCTGGTGCTGTCACGCTATCGCGCACGCTATCGCGCCGGGGCGAGGTTCCGAGCACCACTGCCACGGTCGTTCCGCTCGGGTGTCGTGGCCTGATCTCCAACCGGCCCCGGATACGTTCCGCTCTCTCTGCCATGATCGCAAGACCGTACCGCCCGTCCGGACGCTGGTCGGCGATCCCCTGACCGTCATCCGACACTTCTATTTGCGCGTACGGCGGGTCAATGTCGCACGTGACCCACAGATTCGCGGCACCGGCATGCTTGCGCGCATTGGTAATCGCCTCCTGTGCGATGCGCAGCAGTTCCGCCTCGGTGGCCGCCGGCAGCCGGGCCCCGGACTCGTCCAGCGACAGGTGCACCCGCAACCGGCCGGACGATCCGACGGTACGGGCGTACTCGGCGATCGCGGCCGCCAGCCCGCCGTGCCGGTCCACCTCACTGCGCAGCTCGAACAGGCTCAGCCGCAGCTCGGTGATCACCCGGGTGACCTCGCCGCGCAGCGTCCGTAGGTCCTCGGCGGTCTCGTCACTGCCCTCCGGCAGGGTGGCCAGGGCGTTGTCGATGCCATAGCCGACCATCACCAGCTCCTGGGCCACCCCGTCGTGGATCTCCCGGGCCAGCCGTTGCCGTTCCTCGTTGGTGGCCAGCGACCGGACCTCGTCGAACAGCAGCGCGGCCTCCAGCCGAAGCGCCGCCGGGCGGGTCAGCGCGGTGATCCGGCCGACCACCGGCGGCGGGTAGGCGTTGGCGCTGTCCGTCTCCAGGATCACCAGACCGACCGTGCGCACCCCGGCGACCAGCGGCACCACCAGCGCCGACACGTCACCGCCGGGATGCGACCGGGCCTGCGAGCGGGCCGCGGTCTGCGGCAGTTGGCTGGCCCAGGCGTCGGCGATGGCCGAATCGGCGTCCAGAGTCGTCTCCCAGTCGACCCGATCCAGACCGGCCTGGGCGAGCACCACCAGCCGCCCCCCGCCGCTGCCGGAGAGCACCGCGGTACGACCGGTCGGCGCCACCGTGCGCAGCTCCTCGATCAGATGCTCGGAGATGCTGCCGGGGTCGAGCGTGGCACCGGGCAGCTGCCGCGCGACGCTGCGCAGCTGGGTGAGCAGCCGGGTGGCCTCCGCGTACGGGGCCGGCTTGCTCTCCCCACGGGCCTGCATCACCTGCTGCAGCGTGCCGGCGGCCACGATGCCGAGGCTGGCCAGGATCAGCCACTGCGTGCAGACCGCGACGTAGCCGAGCTGGGCCAGCTGCGGTCGGCCGTCGATCGTGGTGAACAACCCGCTGAGGGCCAGGGTGAGCGCGGTGACGCCGAGCAGCGCGGTCGCCTCGCGGGTCCGCCGTTGCAGCACCGCCACCGTCAACGGCACCGACAGGTACGGCAGCATCGCCGAGGCGCCCAGCCCGGCACCGATGGAGCCGCGCAGGTTGGCGGCGGCGGCCACCTCACTCGTGGCCAGGCCGACGATGACGACCTCGGCGAGGCGGCCGAGCATGGCGATGACCGGGTGGCGGGGGACGAGCACCGCCGGAACGCCGGCGACCGCCAGCAGCGCCACCCAGCGCAGTTCGCCGAGGTCCCGGGTGGTGACCAGGGTCAGCACCGCGACGAGCGCGAGCATGACCAGGCGCGCCACCGCGGCGAGTGGATGCGGACGGGGCGCGTCGGATGTCGGTGCGGACACGTGACGGATGGTAGTCAGCCCCCGTAGATTTCGGCGATCTCGGCTTCGTAGTTGGCGTGCACCACCGCCCGTTTCACCTTCAGCGACGGGGTCAGCTCGCCGCTCGCCTCGGTGAAGTCCCGGGCCAGCACCCGGAACCGCCGGATCGATTCGGCGGCCGAGACGGCGCGGTTCGCCTCGTCCACGGCCTGCTGGAGTTCGGCCAGCAGCGTCGGATCGTCGCGCAGATCGGCGACGGTGCGACCGGCCGGGTGACCGTTGCGTTCCAGCCAGCCCGGCCAGGCGTCCTCGTCAACGGTGAGCAGCGCGGCGATGAACGGCCGTCGGTCGCCGACCACGACGCACTGGCTGACCAGCGGATGGGCGCGCAACTGGTCCTCCAGCACGGCGGGCGCGACGTTCTTGCCGCCGGCGGTGACGATCAGCTCCTTCTTGCGACCGGTGATGGTCAGGAATCCGTCGTCGTCGAGCCGGCCGAGGTCGCCACTGCGGAACCAGCCGTCGTCGGTGAGCACCTCGTCGGTCTGCTGCCGGTTGTTCCAGTACCCCTGGAACACCAGGTCGCCGCTGATCAGCACCTCGCCGTCGTCGGCGATCCGGACGCTGACGCCGGGCAGCGGCCGGCCGACGGTGCCGATCCGGATCGCGTGCTGCAGGTTGACCGACACCGCCGGGGAGGTCTCGGTCAGCCCGTACCCCTCGTAGACGGTCACCCCGACGCCGCGGAAGAAATGCGCCAACCGGGCGCCCAGCGGGGCGCCACCGGAGATCGCGGTGCGGCATCGGCCGCCGAGCGCGGCCCGCAGCTTCCGGTAGACCAGCCGGTCGAACACCGCGTGCCGGACGCGCAGCCCGAGCCCCGGCCCGCCGGGGGTGTCCAGCGCCTCGCTGTAGGCGACGGCCACCTGGTCGGCCCGGTCGAAGATCGCACCCTTGCCGCCGTCGTTGGCGCGCTGCCGGGCCGCGTTGTAGACCTTCTCGAAGACCCGGGGTACGGACAACACGAACGTCGGGCGGACGCTGGCCAGGTCGTCGACCAGGTTCTTCGGGTCGGCGGCGTGGGTCATCGTGGCCCGGGCGTGCACCGCGCCGATCTGGATCAGCCGGGCGAACGAGTGCGCCAGCGGCAGGAACAGCAGGGTGGCGGCACCCTCGTGGAACAGGTTCGGCAGGCCGGGCACCGCGTTGGCGATGTCGGCGTACATGTTCCGGTGGCTGAGCACACAGCCCTTCGGCCGCCCGGTGGTCCCACTGGTGTAGATGATCGTGGCGATGTCGTTCGAGGTCAGCTGCTGGCGGCGGTGCTGCACCTGGGCGGCGTCGACGGTCCCGCCCCGGGCCAGGATCTCGTCGAGACCACCGGTTTCCAGCTGCCACACCTCGCGCAGCGCGGGCAGCCGGTCGCGGACCGAGGCCAGGGTGATCGCGTGTCCGTTGGTCTCCAGCACGCAGGCGACCGCGCCGGAGTCGGCCAGGATCCAGGCGACCTGCTCGGCGCTGGACGTCTCGTACACCGGCACGGTCACCGCGCCGATCGACCAGATCGCGTAGTCGAGCAGCGTCCACTCGTACCGCGTCCGGCTCATCAGACCGACCCGGTCGCCGGCGTTGATTCCCGCGCCGATCAGGCCGCAGGCGACCGCCACCACCTCGTCGCGGAACTCCCGGCAGGTCACCTCCTGCAGCCCGTCCGGTCCGGGCCGGGTGAACTGGACCGCGTCCGGTGCGGTCTCGGCGTTGTCCCAGACCGGATCGGTCAGGTTGGCGGCATCACCGACCGTGACGACCGGTGGTACGGAGAACTCGCGCACCTGCACTCCTTGTGCTCGCGGGCTGAGGCGGACCGGACCGGCGGTGCACGTCCGGCTACCCGCAACCTACCGGGCGACCGATGACCTGCGCGGTCAGCCCGCTGCCGGTGGCGGCCGGACGGTTGTCGGCCACTGGCTTGATCTTGGCCCGGCACCGGGTAGCCTGCCCCACATGGCGGAGTCCTCCACCAAGTCGATCGTCGTCGCCGCGCCCGCGTCCCGGGTGACGGCGGTGATCTGCGACTTCGTGCGCTACCCCGAGTGGACCGAGGCGCTGGACCGAGTCGAGGTGCGCCAGGAGTACGAGGATGGATACGCCCGTGAGGTCCGCTTCGTGCTGGACGCCGGAGTGCTCGCAGACGAGTACACGTTGATCTACGAGTACTCCGAGGACCTGTCCCGGATCGAGTGGCGGCTGGCTGAGCCGTCCCGGATGCAGCGCCGGCAGGACGGTGCGTACGACATCGAGGACAACGGGGACGGAACCACCACGGTGACCTACACGCTGGAGGTGGAGCTCTCCGTCGGGATGCTCGGGATGTTCCGCCGCAAGGCCGAAAAAATGATCATGGATGCTGCCCTGACACAGCTCAAGCACCGAGTGGAACAGCTCGGTGCGACGGAGACAGGCTAGGGGGCGGGCCGACGGTGGGCACAGATCCTCGCTCCGCGCGGGCGGAGGCGGAACGGTTGGTGGCGACCGCGTTGGCGATGGCGCAGCTGGCGGCGCGCGGCCAGCGGCTCGGCGCCGGCGCCGCCGGCGGCCTCGGCCTGCTGCGTGACCTGCTGGGCGGCACCGGGCCGGTCGCCACCGGCGACCCGGCCTGCTGCGTCTGCCCGGTCTGCCGGGCCATCACGGCACTGCGTGACCCCAGCCCGGAGCTGGCCGACCGGCTGGCCGCCGGTGCCGGGGACTTCGCCGCCGGAGTCGCCAGCCTGCTCCGTGCCGTGGCCCCGGAGCGTCCGGCCGACTCCGCCGGGCAATCGGAGCGTCCGGCTGACTCCGCCGCGCCGCCGGAGCCGGCGGCCGGTTCGCCGGCTGCGGATCCCGCCGGCCCGCCGCCGGACCGGCACGATCCGCCGACCGGCCGGATGACCTCGGACGACGAGGTCTGGCGCCAGGCCACCTGGACCATGGATGATTCGGACTCAGCGGGTGATCGGGACGTCTGGTCGGCCGCGACGAACGCCCCCGTCGACGTCGCCGGGACAGGCGCACCACCAGCCCAGGGCCGCTCCGGCGGTCCGGCGGTGACCGCCCCGGCGACACCCGGCGCGGATGCCGCCGGGGCGGAGCCGGACCGGTCGGGTGCCACCCGGCCGGACCACGGCCGGCCGGGACCTGATCCGGCCTGATCCGGCACCGTCCGGCCGGACGACTGCCCCGGCGGTGGACAGCCGCCGGACCGGACCGGTGCGGACACCGGCGCGCGAAGAGCACAGCAGAGGGGAGCGGCAGCGGTGACGCTGACCATCGGAGTCGACATCGGTGGCACCAAGGTCGCCGGCGGGGTCGTCGATCCGGACGGAAAGGTCCTGGCCCGGACCCGGCACGAGACGCCGGCCGACGACGTGGCCAAGACCCGGGACGTGATCATCGAGGTGGTGCTCGAGCTGGCGGCGAACCACCCGGTCGGCGCGGTCGGTATCGGGGCCGCCGGATGGATCGACGCACGTCGTTCAACTGTGCTGTTCGCCCCGAACCTCGCCTGGCGGGACGAACCGCTGCGGGAGTACGTGAGCGCGGCGGTCGACCTGCCGGTGATCGTCGAGAACGACGCCAACGTCGCGGCCTGGGCAGAGTTCCGGCACGGCGCCGGCCGGGACGCCGCCGACTCGATGGTCATGTTCACCGTGGGCACCGGCATCGGCGGCGGCATCGTGTACGGCGGCGAACTCGTCCGTGGCGCGCACGGCATCGCCGCGGAACTCGGCCACATGCTGGCGGTCCCGGACGGACATCAGTGCGGCTGCGGCCGGCAGGGCTGTATCGAGCAGTACGCCAGCGGCAACGCCCTGGTCCGGTTCGCCCGTGCCGGTGCTCGGCAGGAACCGGACCGGGCGACCAAACTGCTCGCCCTGGCCGGCGGCGACGCCGAGGCGGTCACCGGGCCGATGGTCACCACCGCGGCCCGCTCCGGTGATCCGGTCTCCTGCGAGGCGTTCGCGCAGATCGGGCGTTGGCTCGGCATCGGCCTGGCCGACCTGGCGCAGATCCTCGATCCCGAGGTGATGGTGATCGGCGGCGGCGTGGTCGACGCGGGTGAGCTGCTGCTCGGCCCCGCTCAACGGGCGTACACCGACGCGCTGGCCCAGCGGGTCCGCATTCCGGTGGCCGAGGTGCGGCCGGCCGAACTGGGCAACGCCGCCGGTGTGGTCGGTGCGGCCGACCTCGCCCGGCGGATCTGAGCCGACCCGCCCACCGGATTCGGGCGCCGCCCACCGGATTCCGGCCCCTTCACATCGTGCCGAGGAGGAGACTGTGACGGCTGACCAGACGACCGCGCCGCAGCGGCCCGGTGTGCGGCTGCGGGTGCTCACCTACAACATCCACGGCCAGCGTGACGACCGGGCCGCGCTGGCCGAGGTGGTCCGCCAGATCGCCCCGGATGTGGCGATCCTGCAGGAGGCACCGCGTCGGTGGCGGTGGCGGACCAGGTCGGCCGCGCTGGCGAACGCGTTCGACATGGTCGTCGGATCCGGTGGGCCACCGCCGTTGGGCAACCTGGTGCTGACCACGCTGCGGGTACGGGTGGGGAGCACCTGGTCGGTCCGGTTCCCGCTGACGCCCGGCCGGCACCTGCGCGGCGCGGTGTTCGCCCGCTGCGCGGTCGGCCCGGCCCGCTTCGTGGTGGTCGGATCGCATCTGTCTACTGATCCGACGGAGCGGCCGGCGCAGGCCCGGCTGCTCCGCCAGGCCTGCGCCGACGTCGACGGGCCGGTGATCCTCGGCCTGGACGTCAACGACCAGCCGGCGAATCCCGACGACCCGCCGACGTCCGGCACCGACGCCCGGTTTGCGTCCGGCACCGACGCCCCGCCGCCGGGCGACACCGGTGCGGCGTGGCGGTTGGCCGCCGCCGGGTTCACCGACGCCGCTGCCGCCGTCGGGGCGGGCCGGGCCGGCACGTTCCCGGGCCGCGACCCGCGCCGCCGGATCGACGCGATCTTCGTCGATCCGCGCATCGAGGTGGTCGGCTGCCAAGTGGTGGACACCCTGGCGGCGCGGCGGGCGAGTGACCATCTTCCGGTCGTTGCCGATCTGGTGCTCACCGAACCGGCACCAGGACTGGACAAGCGGGGCGGCTAGCCGGCACGATTTCGCAGCCGTACGAAGGAGATTGCCGGTGTCTACTTCCGCTGACTACGACAGCCCCACCACCGGTGACGACCGGTGGCGGGACGACCGCCCGATCTCCGAACAGGGTGAGAACGTCTGCGTCATCGGTGCCGGGGCGAGCGGGTTGTGCGCGGTCAAGAACCTGCGCGAACAGGGGTTCGGGGTCGACTGTTACGAACGGGAGACGGGCGTCGGCGGTGCCTGGAACTGGCGCCACGACCGCAGTCCGGTCTACGCCAGCACTCACCTGATCTCGTCGAAGCCGTTCAGCCAGTACCCTGACTTCCCGCTGCCGGACAGTTGGCCCGACTACCCGCACCACAGCCAGTTGCTGGCCTATCTGGAATGCTACGCCGACCATTTCGATCTGCGCCGGCACATCTGGTTCGGCACCGAGGTGGTACGGGTCGAACCGGCGCCGGGGGACCGCTGGGACGTGACGACCCGCAGCGCGGGCGGCAACGGTGCCCAACGCACCCAACGCTACGCCGCCGTGGTCGTCGCCAACGGACACAACTGGGCACCCCGGCTGCCCGACTACGAAGGACTGTCCGATTTCACCGGACAGGTGATCCACGCCTCGGCCTACCACGACGCGACCCAGCTGCGCGGCCGGCGGGTACTGGTGGTGGGCGGCGGCAACACCGGATGCGACATCGCGGTCGAGGCCGGGCAACAGGCGGCCCGCTGCTGGCACTCCACCCGCCGGGGCTACTGGTACACCCCGAAGTACCTGTTCGGCCGGCCGAGTGACCAGGTCAACGCGGGGCTGCTCGCCCGGCGTCTGCCGCGCTGGCTGCGCCAGGGAGTTCTCCACCGGCTGCTCCGGTTGGTCGTCGGTGACCAGACCCGGTTCGGGCTACCGGCTCCGGAGCACCGGGTGTTCGACGCCCATCCGGTGGTCAACAGCCAACTCGTCCTGCACATCGGGCACGGCACGGTCCGCCCGGTGCCTGACGTGGCCAGGTTCCGCCGGCACACCGTGCAGCTCGCCGACGGCACCGAGGTGGATCCCGACCTCGTCGTGCTCGCCACCGGTTACCAGCCCCAGTTCGACTTTCTCGACCCTCGGGTGCTCGGCGTCGACGCGGACGGCCGGCCCCGCCTGCACCTGCACACCTTCGCCCCGGGACACCCGACGCTGTCGGTGGTCGGGCTGGTGCAGGCGGAGTTCGGGGTCTTCCCGCTGGTCCACTGGCAGAGCGTGATGGTCGCCCGGTGGCTGCGTGCCCGGTCGGCGGACCCGGCGGCCACCGCGGCCCTCGCCGCCCGGATCGAGGCCGGCGCGGGACGGCCCTGGCACGACGCCAAGGTGACCGACCCGGTCCGGCGCTGGTTCGAGGTCAGCCACGTCACCTACCTGCGCGCGCTGCAGGAGACCCTGGACAGTCTGGAGGTGGCGGCCCGATGAGCCGTACCCTTGCGGCCCCCCGCATCGTCCGTACCCGGGAGTGGGCCAGCCCGGTTCCGCCGGTACGCCGCGAGGTGCTGCACGCCGACGTGTCGCGCGACGAGGGCCGACCGCCGCTGCTGTTCGTGCCCGGGTTCGGGCACGGCGCATGGGTGTTCGCCGAGCACTGGCTGGAGCGGGCCGCCGAGCGCGGGTTCCCGGCGTACGCGGTCAGTCTGCGCGGGCACGGGGACAGCGGGGCGGCGCCGCGGGCCGACCTGCGGGCGTACGTGCACGACGTGGTGCAGGCCGCGGCCGGCCTGCCCCGGCAGGCGGTGCTGATCGGGCACGGCGCCGGGGCGTTGGTGGTCGGTCACGCGTTGGCCCGCTATCCGGCGCGGGCCGCGGTGCTGGCCGCCCCCGTGCTCGGTGGCTGGCCGCTGCTCGGCGCGGCGCTGCGGCGCAATCCGTTCGGCACCCTGCCGGCCGTCTTCGGCGGGGCGTTGCGGCTGCGCGCCGGTCAACTGTTCAGCCGGGAGCTTCCGGAGGCCGTCGCACTGTCCTACGTGGATCGTTTGGGGCGCGCGTCGGCCCGGGCCCAGTGGCAGCTGCTGGTCCGCCAGCGGGTCGAGCCGCCGGTCGGCGACCCACCGGTGCTGGTCCTCGGCAGCCCCGACGACCGGGTGGTGCCGGCTGCGGTGTTGGACCGCGCGGCCCGGCGGTACGGGGGCGCTCCGTTGCTGTTCCCAGGGATGGGCCACGATCTGATGCTCGACGCCCGCTGGACGGAGCCGGTCGACGCGATCCTCGACTGGCTGGACAAGGGTGCCGGCTGACCGCTGGCGATCGGCCGGTGCGATCAGGCGGTAAGCCGGGCGGCCAGGGAACCGGTGCGGTCCAGCGCGGTGAGGTAGCCGTGCACCCAGGCTCGGATGTCGTGGGTGCGCAGATGCTCGCGCATGGAGCGCATCCGGTCCGCCACGTCGGTCGGTGACGCCTCCAGTGCGTGCATCAGTGTCAATTTGAGTCCGTCGAGATCGTGCGGGTTGACCAGGTACGCCTGCTGGAACTCGGCGGCGGCACCGGCGAACTCGCTGAGCAGCAGCGCACCGTCGTCGTCGACCCGGGCGGCGACGTACTCCTTGGCGACCAGGTTCATCCCGTCCCGCAGCGGGGTGACCGCCATGATGTCGGCGACCCGGTACAGCGCCGCCAGGTCGGCCCGGCTGAACGACTGGTTGAGGTAGTGGATCGCCGGTTCGCCGACCCGGCCGAACTCGCCGTTGATCCGTCCGACCTCGCGTTCCACCCGGTCGCGCAGGATGCGGTACTGCTCGACCCGTTCCCGACTGGGCACCGCGACCTGAACCATCACCGTGTCGCGGACCTTGATGTGCCCGTCGGCGATCAGTTCGCTGTACGCCTTGAGTCGTTGCTCGATGCCCTTGGTGTAGTCCATCCGGTCCACACTGAGGATGACGTGCTGCGGGTCCCCGAGGTCGGACCGCAGCTGACGGGCCCGTTCCAGCACATCCGGCCGGCCGGCGAGGGACTCCATCTCGGACATGTTGATCGACACCGGGAAGGCGCCGATGCGCACCACCCGGTCGTCGATGGCGATTCGCCGGTCGGTGGCCGGCACCTTGAGCACTTTCGTCGCCAGCTGGGCGAAGTTGTGCGCGGCCTGGGCGCGTTGGAACCCCACCAGGTCGGCGCCGAGCATGCCGAGCATCAGTTCGGCCCGGCGCGGCAGCTGCATGAACAGCTCCGGCGGCGGGAACGGAACGTGCAGGAAGAACCCGATCAGCAGGTCGGGCCGCAGCGCCCGGAGCATCCCGGGCACCAACTGCAGGTGGTAGTCCTGCACCCAGACCAGCGCGCCCGGCTCGGCGGCGGCGGCCGCCGCCTCGGCGAAGCGCTGGTTCACCCGCTGGTACGCCTCCCACCACCTGCGGTGGTACGCGGGCTGCTCCACCGAGTCGTGGTACAGCGGCCAGAGCGTGGCGTTGGCGAATCCCTCGTAGTGGTCTCTGATGTCCTCCTGGGACAGAGCGACGGTGTGCATCCGTACGCCGTCGATGTCGGGCAGGCTCGGTGCCGGGCCGGTGCCACCGGCCCAGCCGACCCAGGTGGCCGGGGTGTGCTGCAGGATCGGGTGCAGGGCGCTGACCAGACCACCGGGGCTGCGACGCCATTCGCACGCGCCGTCGCGCGCGACGCTGTCATCCACCGGCAGCCGGTTCGCCACCACGACGAGAGAACTCTGACGCATGAGGGGACCTCGTTTCGCTGCGGCGGTTGCCGCGCATGGCGAGTGATCACGAACTCGTGGGGGATCGGCTACGAGAATTATTCCTACTGAGACCAAGTTACGCGAGTGTTACAGAGTGACCACAGCCGTCAATGAATCCGGATTTTCGCCATCCGTTGGTCAGTTTCAGACGACCGCGCCGTCGTCCAGATCGTCATCCTCGTCGTGATCCGGCCGCAGCCGCCAGATCAGCGTGACAAACCCACCGACCACGCCAGCGAAACCGAGCAGGATGGCCAGTCCACGATCCACCGGAAGCACCGTCGGGAAGACGAAGAGGATGAAGCCGGCGATGATCGCCAGTACTCCGAGGACCGCAGCCGACGACAACCGGGGCAACGGGGGCGGCAGGGGAGGCGTGTAACCCTCCTCCGGCTCGTCCGGCAACCGGGCACCGAAGGTGTCCAATCCGTCCAGCAGGGACGGTTCGTCGTCCCGCCGTCCGACGGAGATGTTGGTGTAGCCGACCGCCCACGGCAACGGGTCCGGCGTGGCGGTGGCCGTGGACTCCGGCTCGGCGCGGCCGTGAGTGTCGTCGCTGTCCCGGCTGTCGCTGTCCCGGTTTGCGCCGGCCCGATCGGCCGGGCCTCGCTCGGTGGCGTCCCGGCCGGTGGCGTCCCGGCCGGCCGGCTTCCGGCCGTCGCCCTCGCCTGCGGTCCCGTCCCGGCGCGGACCGCCAGCGAGCGGATCCCGCCTGGTCGACCGGCCCTCGACCGGCAGGTTCTCGACCGGCGGCAGGTTCTCGGCGGCGGGCCAGGGCGCGGCGGTGGGGTCCGCCGGAGCCGGAGCGTGATAGTTGGCGATGATGCCGGCCCAGACAGCGTCGACATCTGCGTCCCGACCGGCCGGCTGCCCCGCGCCGGCCGGAACGGTCGGGTCCGTCGCCGGCGACGTGATCTGCCCGGACCCGGTGGCCGGCGTACCGGGGCGGCTGCCCGGTGCGACCGGACCGTCCTCGGCCAACTGCACCAGGTAGCCCCGGGCGGTGTCCAGGTGCGCCCGGTCGACGAAGAGCCGGTCCACCGGTCGGGCCGGCACGGTTGTCGTGCGGGTGACCGGATTGACGTCCGACGACGGCTGCAGGTAGGCCGCGATCCCACCGGCGGCGAGTACGTCGAGCAGGTGTTCGCCGACCCGTGGGTCGACGTCGCCGGCCACGGCGTACTCGGATGCGTCGAGGCCGTTGTCCCGCCGCCCCCGACGCGCGCCACCCGCAGACACCGAATCAACTCCTCACCGGCCGCCGTCGCGCCCTGTCCGCCGGCGGGCCCCCGGCCGGGGGCGTGCCGTGCCCTTGAATCGTGACACGCCGGTAGGTGGTTGTGGGAGTGCGTTGTGCGGTGCCGTGCCCGTCGATCCCGCCGCCGGTGGTCACGACGCCAGCGTCGGAGACCAGCGGTAGCCGCCCGTACCCTGGTCGCCGAGGTGCAGCAACCCGGGTGCCTTGTTGCGTAGCGCGAAGCTTCGCACCTCGGCCAGCGCCGCCGCGTCGGCGTCGCGGTCGCCGCCACGCCGCCACGCCGCGACGGCCAGCGCCAACGCGATCATCCGATCGGTGGTCGCGTCGATGTCGGCGAACCCGGCCGCCGCGGCGGCGTACAGCTCACCTGCCCGGCGGTCTTCGCCGTCGGCCGCCGCCACCGCCCCGGTCACCGTCCGCAGCGCGGCCTCGGCCCACGGGGTGCGATGCTGCACCCGGTCGAGCATCGCCCGTACCTGCACCGCCGGGCCACGGCCGGCGATCGCGGCGGCGAACGCGGCAGCCGCGATCCACTCGCCGCTGGCCAGCGCGGGCACCTTCGACCAGGACCGGTCCAGCTCGTCGAGCAGCGCCGCGGCCTCCACACCCCGCCCCTGCAGCGCCCGGCACAGTGCGCCCAACCCGAGGCTGTTCCAGTACGGCCGGCGGAAGCCGCTGTCCCGGGCCGCGCGCACCGCGTCGGCGACGTCGTCGACCCCGCTCTGGTCGGCCATCGGCACCGGATCGCCGCGCAGCACCCGCAGACACGCCCGTAGGCCCCGCACCTGGATGTCCCACCGGCCACTGGGCGTCGCGACGAAGGCGTCGGCCGCGGCGAGGAAGGCGGCGAAGTCCCCGGCGAAGTAGGCACGCATGGCTTCGCCGGAGTATCCGGTGCTCAGCCCGGAGCCGGACGCGGCACCGGACATCAGCTCCTGGGCGCCGGACCAGTCGCCCTCCTCGCACAACGCGTACGACAGGTTCTGCAGCGCCCGGGGCAGCGCGAGCAGCTGGTGCTCGCGACACATCGCGGTGGCCGCCCGCAGCTCGTCCAGCCCGGACCGGTCACCGGACTGGTACCGGGCCATGGCCACGGTGATCCGGGCGTTGACCAGCGTCTCGGCCAGCCCCAGCCGGTCGGCGATCTCGGCCGCCGCGCCGGCCGCCGCGACCGCCGGGTCCCGTTCCAGGTTGAGCATGTGCAGCCGGCCCAGCTCGGCGTACGCGTCGGCCTTCTGGTCGGTGTCCGGCAGCGCGTCGAACAGCTCCACCGCCCGGTCCAGGCAGCGCAGCGCCTCGTCCCGGTCGGTCCGCAGCCAGGCGGCCCGCCCGAGCAGGGTCCAGGCCCGGGCCGCGCACCCCTGGTCGTTGACCTCGGCCAGCTGGTCGGCGAGCGTACTCAGCCGGTCGGCGCCCCCGTCGGCGAGGAAACCCGGGCCGTCGCGCAGAAACGCGAGCTCGGCGCCGAGCAGTTCGAGCTGCAACCGCTCACCCAGTCCGTCGGTGCCGGCGACGGTCACCAGGCGCAGCGCGCGTTCCACGTGCCCGCTCGCCACGTCCAGCGCGTGCAGGGCGTACGCCCGGCGGGCCGCCCGGTGCAGGGCGTCCCGGGCGGCCCCGGCGTACCCGTGGGTCTCCAGACCCAGCGTGTGCGCGATCTCGTGCGCCGCCCACCGGTGATGGGCCAGCACCTCGGCCAGGTCGGTGTCCCGGTCGCCAGCGAGGGTGTCCAACCAGTCGGCGGTCCGGGCGTGCCGGGCAACCCGTTCGTTGCGGGGCAGCCGCTGGTAGCAGACGTCGCGGACCAGCACGTGGCGGAACCGGAACTCGGGTTGCTGCGCCATCGTCGAATCCGGCTGTTCGTGGACGAAGTCGCGCTGCTCCAACCGGCGCAGCGCCCGGTCGACCAGCTCCACCGGCTGGCCGAGGGCGGCGGCGACCGCGCCGGGCCAGAACTGCACCCCGACCACGGCTGCGGCGAGCAGCACCGCCCGGTCGGTGGCGTCCAGCAGATCCATCCGGTTGGCGATCACCCCGTGCACACTGTCCGGGATCGGCAGGCGATCGCTGCGGGTCAACGCCCAACCACGGCCGCTGCGCCGCAACGCCCCCTGCTCCATCAGCATCCGCACGTACTCGTGGGCGTAGAGCGGGTTGCCGTCGGCCACCTCGATCAACGGGCCGAGCAGGTCGGCCGAGAACGGTGCCGCGCCGAACATGTGCGCGTACAGCGCGGCCACCCCGGTGTCGCGCAGCGGCGGCAGGGTGACGGTCAGCGCGCCCGGAGTGGTGCCCGCCCAGGCCGGTTCACGGCTGATCAGCTCGGGTCGGGCGGTGCACAGCAGCAGCAGTGGCACCTGGCGGGCGGAGGCGCCGAGCAGCTCGACGAAGCGCAGCATCGCCTCGTCGGCCCAGTGCAGGTCCTCGAAGACCAGCACGGTCGGCTGCCGGGCGGCCAGGGCGAGCAGGAACCGCCGCCACGCCGACTCGGTCTCCTCGGCCGGCAGGTTGCGGTGCGGCAGCCCGACCAGTGGGCGCAGCGCGTCGACCAGCCGGTCCGCCTCCGGCCCGACCAGGGCCTGGACCCCGGCGGCCAACTTCTGCTCGGCGACGGTGGCCAGGTCGGTGTCGAGGATGCCGGCCTCGGCCTTGACGATGTCGGCGAGCGCGGCGAACGTGACGTTCTCCCCGAACGGCGGGCACCGCCCGATCCGCCAGGTGACCGGCTGGTCGACCAGCCGTTCGGTGTGCCGCAGCAGTTCCCGGACCAGTCGGCTCTTGCCGATGCCGGCCTGGCCGAGCACGGTGAGCACCTGGGGCCGCTGGTCGCGGATCGACCGGTACAGCGCGTTGACCAGCAGCCCCAGCTCGTGTTCGCGGTCGATCAGCGGGGTCGCGTCGGTCTGCCGGTCGGCCGGCACCGGACGCAACGGGGCCAGCGCCAGCCACACCTCGGTCGGCGACGACCGTCCGCGCAGCGTCACCGCTGGCTGCGGGTCGTAGCGGATCGCCTCCTTGGTCAGCCCGTGCGTGACACCGCACACCAGCAACCCGTCGGCCGGTGCCACCGACTGCATCCGGGACGCGGTGTTGACCACGTCGCCGGCCAGGAACGCCTGGCCACCGTCGCGGGCCGCGCCGGTGTCGACCAGTGCCTCGCCGGTGGCCACGCCGATGCGGAACCGGAGTCCCTCGCCGGCCGTCGCGGTGAACTCGGTCAGGGCGCGGCGCAGGTCGAGCCCGGCCCGGACGCAGCGCAGGGCGTCGTTCTCGGTGGCCACCGGTGCACCGAACAGCGCCATCACCGCGTCGCCGATGTACTTCTCCACCACCCCGCCGTACTGGCCGACGACCCGGCGCGCGATGGAGAAGAAGTTCGTCTGCATCCGCCGGACCTGCTCGGGATCGACCCGTTCCACGTACGGCGTGAAGTTGATCAGGTCGATGAACAGGACGCTGACCCGACGTCGGTCCTCCTGGCTCGGCTCGGTCGGCCGTCGGCCACCCTGCGGCTGGCCGCAGGAGGTGCAGAAGCTCGCGTCGGCCGTCAGCGGGCGGTCGCAGTGCGCGCAGACAGGGATGAGCGCCGTACCGCAGCCGCCGCAGTAGCGGTCGTCGTCGGCCGCGGTCCGGCCACACTTTTCGCACGGGGCAGCGATGCCAGCCTCCTCGCGGGAACGTCGAGTCGGGAGCCTACTGTCGCATCTGGCCACCTGCCCTGGCCAGCGGCTATGCCCGGCCGGGCGTGGCGGTGCCGGACCCGACCTGCCGGGGTGGCCGGACTCGCAGGTCACGGCGGGTGCGTCAGCCCGAGTATCGCCGGTGCGGTCAACTGTCCATAACCGGGCTGTTGGCTAATGGACAGTCCATCTACCGGTGGTACCGGGATACATTCATCTGGCCAGATCAGACCGAGCAGGGGAGTCCTGACATGGTGTACGTCAAGTTGGAGAAGGACTGGACGGACCCGTCCGGGGCCAGCCACGGCGCGGGGGAGATGATCGATCTCGACGCCGGCACGCTGGCGAAGTTGCAGGAGGAGGGGGTCGTGGCCGAGGAGTGGATCGGCCCGACCGGGGAGAAGGTCGGCACCAACTGGATCGGCCCGACCAGCACCCAGCCCTGACGGCGGCAGACGTCAGGCCCGGCGGTACGCGCGCCACGCGCGTACCGCCGGTATCGTCCTCATCGGTCGGCCATTCCGGCCCGGCGGCGCAGCGCGGCCACGTCGGTCACCACGATCCGCCGACCTTCGGTACGCAGCCAACCCCGGTTGCTGAACGACCCGATCGCCTGGTTGACGCTCTGCCGGGAGCCACCGGCCATCTCCGCCAGCTGGCTCTGGTTCAGCTCGATGGTGATCATCGGGGCCTGGCTCTCCCCGGCCAGCCGGACCAGCGTCTTGGCCACCCGACCGGGCAGATCGAGGAAGACGTGATCGGCGTTCTGCTCGGTGAGCCGGCGGATCAGCGCACCGAGTGAGCGCATCACCGCGTCGAGAATGCGCGGGTTGGAGTGCACCAGATCCATGAACGCGCCCCGGGACAGCGCCAGCGCGGTGCAGTCCTCGATGGCCTCGGCGGACGCCGACCGGGTCGACGCGTCCAGCAGCGACACCTCGCCCAGCACGTCGGGCGGGCGTACGACGGACAACACCGCCCGTTCGCCGGTCGGCGCGGTGCGGAAGACCGCGACGGCGCCCCGTTTGAGCACGATGAGCGACTCGCCCGGGTCGTTCTCGACGAAGAGCAACTGACCCCTGCGGTAGGTGCGGGGCACGGCGGCAGCGATGACCCGTTGCCGGACCTCGGGTTCGAGCCCGGCGAACATGTCCACGCCGGTGAGCGCGTCACCCGGCTCCGGCAGGCGCATCTCCACGGTCCAACCCCTCCCCACCAAGGGCACCATCCCACCGGGGGCACCATCGTGCCCGTCCGGGGTGCATCACCCGACCCAGGCGAACATGAAATAGATACCGTTCGGAGAACGGTGTCAACATCAGATCATGGCTGCCGTGTCGCGTGGTGTACACCCCCACAATCATTTCTGTGACAGTCCTGTGCCCGACAAACCGGCAGGCTAGCGGCCAGATCCGCCGGCGGGTGGGGGCCGACACGGGGGCCCGGCGGATCCGGCCGTGGGGATGCGGTACCGGTCGGAGCGAGCCGGTCGACGGCGACGCTCCGGCCGGTACCCCGATGGGGGTCTATCTCCGGTATCGGCGAGGATGGCGGTAATGATCTACCGCTACTTCTATGACTGCGAGTTCATCGAGGACGGGCGCCTCGTCGACCTGGTTTCGATCGGTGTCGTCGACGAGCACGGCCGGGAGTTCTACGCGGTCTCCACGGAGTTCGACGGTGCCCGGGCGGTGCCGTGGGTCCGGCGCCACGTGCTCGACAAGCTGCCGTCACCGGCCGATCCGGCCTGGCGGTCCCGGGCGCGGATCCGCGACGAGCTGTACGCGTTCCTGGTCGCGCCGCTGCGCGACGGTTCGGCCACCGAGTTGGAGCTGTGGGCCTGGTACGCCGCGTACGATCATGTGGCGCTGGCCCAGTTGTGGGGGGCCATGCCGGCCCTGCCCCGGGAGATTCCCCGGTTCACCAAGGACCTGCGGCAGCGGTGGGACGACGCCGGTCGGCCGGATCTGCCGGCGTCGGCCGCCGACCGGCACGACGCGCTTGTCGACGCACGCCACAACCTTGCCCGCTGGCAGGTGATCAGCCGGGCCTACCGGCGGTGACCGGGCCAGCGACGGTCCGGTGATCCTCGGGGTCTGCTCGCCCGGTCGCCGGTCGGGCCGATAAAGTGCGCACTGACGGCCCGCCCCGGGCCGGCAACGATGCCGACGGTCTGACCGGACTTCGTTCCTGGGGCTCGAGTGGGTCTACCGCACAGTTTCCTGGAGGATGAGCGGATCATGCGTATCGGCGTGCTCACCGGCGGCGGCGACTGCCCCGGCCTGAACGCAGTGATCAGGGCGGTGGTGCGCAAGGGCGTCGCCAGCTACGGTCACGAGTTCATCGGATTCCGCGACGGCTGGCGCGGACCGCTGGAGGGGCTGAGCCGGCCTCTCGGTATCGACGAGGTACGGGGCATCCTGCCCCGCGGCGGTACCATCCTCGGTTCGTCCCGGACCAACCCGTTCAAGATTGACGGCGGGGTCGAGCGGATCAAGGAGAACCTGGCCTCCCAGGGCGTGGACGCCCTGGTCGCGATCGGCGGCGAGGACACTCTCGGCGTCGCCACCAAGCTGCACGAACTCGGCGTGCAGGTGGTCGGCGTGCCGAAGACGATCGACAACGACCTCGGCGCCACCGACTACACCTTCGGCTTCGACACCGCGGTCAACATCGCGATGGAGGCCATCGACCGGCTGCACACCACCGCCGAGAGCCACCACCGCACCCTGGTGGTCGAGGTGATGGGCCGGCACGCCGGCTGGATCGCGCTGCACGCCGGCCTCGCCGGTGGGGCGAACGTGATCCTGCTGCCGGAGCGCGAGTTCGACGTCGAGCAGGTCGCCACCTACGTCGAGAAGCGGTTCCAGAAGCAGTACGCCCCGATCGTGGTGGTCGCCGAGGGGGCCCACCCGATGGAGGGCCAGATGGTCCTGCAGAACAAGGAGCTCGACTCCTTCGGCCACGTCCGGCTCGGCGGCATCGGCCAGTGGCTCGCCGAGCAGCTGGAGGCCAAGACGGGCAAGGAGGCCCGGACCGTCGTGCTGGGTCACATCCAGCGCGGCGGCACCCCCACCGCCTTCGACCGGGTGCTCGCCACCCGGCTCGGCCTGCACGCGATCGACGCCGCCAACGACGGCGACTGGGGCAAGATGGTCGGTATCCGGGGCACCGACATCGTCCGGGTGCCGCTGGCCGAGGCGACCCGGGAGCTCAAGACCGTTCCGCTGGAGCGCTACACCGAGGCCGAGGTCTTCTTCGGCAGCTGACCACCGGTTCCGGGCCGGGATGAGCGGCTCCCGCCAGGGCGCCGCTCCGCCCGGTCCGTCACGGTCCGGGTCCGGTCGGTCACCGGTCCCCGATCGGTCACCGGTTCGCTTCGGTTCGGTTCGGTTCAGATCGAGAGAGGATGACGTACGGATGCCTCCCGGCGCGCACAAGGTGGCCGTGATCGGCGCCGGCAAGATCGGCGAGCTGGTCCTCTCCGGCCTGTTGCGGGCCGGCTGGCCGGCCGATCAACTGCTGGCGACGACCCGGCGGCGGGAGCGGGCCGAGGACATCGCGGTGCGCTACGGCGTGTCGGTGGTGGACAACCACACCGCGGTGGCCGAGGCGGAGGTGCTGGCCGTGGCGGTCAAGCCGCAGGACGCCGCCACCCTGCTGGACCAGATCGGCCCCAAGGTGCCGGCGGACAAGCTGGTCGTCTCGCTCTGCGCGGGACTGCCGACCGAGTTCTTCGCCCGCCGCCTACCGGACGGCACCCCGGTGGTACGGGTGATGACCAACACCCCGGCGCTGGTGGATCAGGCGATGACCGCCATCTCCGCCGGCCGGCACGCCACCGCCGAGCATCTGGCCCTCGCCGAGGAGATGTTCCAGCCGCTCGGTGTCACGATCCGGGTGCCGGAGACCCAGCAGGACGCGGTCACCGCGTTGTCCGGCTCCGGCCCGGCCTACTTCTACCTGCTGGTCGAGGCGATGATCGACGCCGGAATCCTGCTCGGGCTGCCCCGCCAGGTGGCGCACGACCTGATCGTGCAGACGGCGATCGGTTCGGCGGTGATGCTGCGGGACTCCGGCGAGCATCCGGTCAAGCTGCGTGAGGCCGTCACCTCGCCGGCCGGCACCACCATCTCGGCCATCCGCGAGCTGGAGAACCACGGGGTTCGGGCGGCGCTGCTCGCCGCCCTGGAAGCGGCCCGCGACCGCGCCCGGGAGCTGGCCGCGCAGCACGGCTGAGGTATTCATTCACGCTCACCCTCTTCCGCCGAACGTGTCGGTGTGGCTACCGTTTGCGACATAGGTGGTCGTAGGTGGCTCGACGGGAACGAGGTCCGCCGGCACTGGGCGACCGCCGTACCGGCGTCGTATCGTGACTTCCCCTGCGGCGACGTCGACAGCCGGCCCTGGCTGCCCCCCTGCGGCCGGCTGACGGGCGCGTTCCGCCGACGCGCCCAGTGCCGCCGCCGGCGCACGGCGACCGGCGGCGGCCCGGGGCAGCCGTCCGGGTCAGCGGCCGCGCCGGGTGGTCGGCCGCAGTCCAGTGGCCTCGCGTGACGGTCGGCCGCAGTCCTCCGGCGACCGGTCGACCCACGACGGGTGGTGATGGACCATACTGGCGAACGTGTTCACCCTCGCCCAGGCCCGCCACCTGATGGCAACCCTTCGTCCACGGATCGACGAGTTGGTCCTACTCCGCGCGGACCTGGCTGAGTTGCGGGCGGATCTGGCGGCCGGATCGGACAGCCCGCACGGCGGTCTGGCCGAGGTGAAAGGGCTGGAAGCGCGGATCTACGGGATTCTCGACGAGCTGAACGAGCAGGAGATCCAGGTCAAGGGCGTCGCCCCGGTGCTGCTCGACTTCCCGGGCGAGCTGGACGACCGTCCGGTCCTGTGGTGCTGGCTGGAAGGCGACGGCGAGATCCGCTGGTACCACCGCCTGGAGTGTGGGTTCTCCGGCCGACGCCGGATCTGAGCCCGGCTTCGTCCGCGCGGTTCCCCGGTGCTGTCGGACGACGCCTGGCCGGGGTCGCGCAGCCATCGAGATATCGACATCTTGACGAACTGGTCGATGTGTGAGTAGCGTCTCAGGCACTTTATGGAAAGTTTCCTAACTAAATGGGGAGACGCCTGATGAGAAGATCACTGCGCCGCGCCGTCTGGGCCGGGGCGCTGGCCGTGGTGACGGCCGCGGCGGCGGTGCCGGTCACCGCGGCGTTCGGCGCCGGCACCATCTCCGCCAGCTTCGTCGCCAGCTCCGACTGGGGTACCGGGCACGAGGTCCGGGTGACGGTCGCCAACGGCTCCGACGCCACCGTCGGCACCTGGCGGATCGAGTTCGACCTGCCCGCCGGCACCACCATCAGCAGCTTCTGGGACGCCGACGTGACGCGCAGCGGCAACCGGTACACCGCGGTGAAGAAGAGCTGGGCCGGTGGCCTCGCGCCGGGAGCCTCGTTCAGCTGGGGCTACATCGGCACCGGCGCATTCCGGGCACCGCAGAACTGCACCATCAACGGGGTCTCCTGTGCCGGTGGCCCGGCCCCGACCACCGCGCCGCCCCCGACGACGGCGCCGCCCACCACCGCGCCGCCCACCACGCCACCGCCGACGACTCCGCCACCGCCGCCCGGTGGGCAGAAGGTGGTCGGCTACTTCACCCAGTGGGGGGTCTACGCCCGCAACTACCACGTGCGCAACATCCACACGAGCGGGTCGGCGGCGAAGATGACCCACATCATGTACGCCTTCGGCAACACCGCCGGTGGGCGCTGCGCCATCGGGGACAGCTACGCCGATTACGAGAAGGCGTACACCGCCGCGGACAGCGTCGACGGGGTCGCCGACACCTGGGACCAGCCGCTGCGGGGCAACTTCAATCAGCTGCGCAAGCTCAAGGCGATGTACCCGCACCTGAAGGTGATCTGGTCGTTCGGCGGCTGGACCTGGTCCGGCGGCTTCACCCAGGCCGCGCAGAACCCGGCCGCGTTCGCCGAGTCCTGCTACAACCTGGTCGAGGACCCACGCTGGGCGGACGTGTTCGACGGTATCGACATCGACTGGGAGTACCCCAACGCCTGTGGCCTGACCTGCGACTCCAGCGGTCCTGCGGCGTTCCGGAACCTGATCTCGGCACTGCGTGACCGGTTCGGGTCGAGCGCGCTGGTGACCGCGGCGATCACCGCGGACGGCAGCAACGGCGGCAAGATCGACGCGGCCGACTACGCCGGAGCGGTCGGCGACCTGAACTGGATCATGCCGATGACGTACGACTACTTCGGCGCCTTCAACGCGCAGGGACCGACCGCCCCACACTCGCCACTGACCTCGTACCCGGGTATCCCGCAGCAGGGCTTCTGGTCGGACGCGGCGATCCAGAAGCTGAAGAGCAAGGGCATCCCGGCGAACAAGCTGCTGCTCGGCATCGGCTTCTACGGTCGGGGCTGGACCGGCGTCAGCCAGAGCGCTCCGGGTGGCACCGCCACCGGTCCGGCACCGGGCACCTACGAGCAGGGCATCGAGGACTACAAGGTGCTGAAGAACACCTGCCCGGCGACCGGCACCGTCGGCGGCACCGCGTACGCCAAGTGCGGCAACAACTGGTGGAGCTACGACACCCCGGCGACCATCGGCGGCAAGATGAACTACGCCAGGGGCCAGGGCCTCGGCGGGGCGTTCTTCTGGGAGTTGTCCGGCGACACCGGCAACGGTGAACTGGTCACCGCGATCCGCAACGGTCTCGGCTGAAGCTGAAACCACCACCAGCACGGGTGTCCGGGGGCGGCGGGTACGCCGCCCCCGGACACCCGGCTCGGGTCACCTGCGGTTGGCGTACTCCTGGTAGGCCTTGACCACCTCGGTGCTCGGCCCGTCCATGCGGATCACGCCGGACTCCAGCCAGATACTGCGCTCACAGGTGTCCAGAATCGACTTGTTGCTGTGACTGACCAGGAAGACGGTCCCGGCCTCGGCCCGCAGCTCACGGACCCGTTCCTCGCTGCGCCGCTGGAACGCGGCGTCGCCGGTGGCCAGCGCCTCGTCGATCATCAGCACATCGTGGCTCTTCGCCGCAGCGATCGAGAACCGCAGTCGGGCCGCCATACCCGACGAGTAGGTCCGCATCGGCAGCGACGCGAAATCGTCCCGTTCGTTGATGCCAGAGAACTGTACGATCCCGTCGTACTTCGTCCGCACCTCCGCCGGGCTCATTCCCATCGCCAGGCAACCGAGCACGACGTTACGCTCGCCGGTCAGGTCGTTCATCAGGGCGGCGTTCACCCCGAGCAGGGACGGCTGACCCTGGGTGTAGACCTTGCCCCGGCGCGGCGGCAGCAGGCCGGCCACCGCGCGCAGCAGGGTCGACTTGCCGGAGCCGTTGCTGCCGATCAGCCCGATCGCCTCGCCGCGGTGCGCCACGAAGCTGACGCCGCGAATGGCGTGCACCTCGCGTACCGTCGGGGCCTGCTTGCGGGTCGCGATCCGCCGCAGCGCCGCGACCGGGCTGTTGCGCCCGCCGCCGCCGGTGTTGATCCGGTAGACGACGTGCAGGTTGTCTACGATCACGGTGGGCACCCGGGTGTCGGCCCCGGAAGCCGGTGCGTCCAGCAGGTCAGCCACGGCCGTACTCCTCCTCGGCACGCCAGAAGTAGATGAAGCCCACCACACCCATCAGCACGGCCCAACCGCCGGCCGCCGGCCACAGGTACCCGGGCGGGCTGCCCATCGAGTCCATCAACGCGTAGCGGACCAGGTCGATGTAGACCGCCATCGGGTTGAACTGCAGCACGGTGACCACCCAGCCGGGCAGGTCGCCGGTGAACCGGTCGATGCTGTAGAACACGCCGGACGAGTACAGCCAGGTCCGCATCACGAACGGCAGCAGTTGGGAGAGGTCACTGGTGCGCGCCGCCCAGCGGGCCACCATCATGGCCAGCCCGCCGCTGAACAGCGTCTGCAGCAGCAGCGCCGGGATCAGCAGCAGCCAGCTGAAGTCGATCCCCTCACCGGTGGCCAGCATGATGACCGCCAGCACGGTCATCGACGGGGCGAGTTGCTGCAACTGCACCAGCACCGAGGTCAACGGCAGGCTGGCCCGGGGGAAGTGCACCGCCCGGATCAGGTTCATGTTGTCGCCGATCGACCGGGCCGAGGTGGTCACCGCCTGCTGGGTGAAGGTGAAGATGAAGATCCCGGTGCAGAGGTACGCGATGTAGTTGTCGATGCCGCGGTCGGTGCCCAGCAGCAGCCCGAAGACCAGGAAGTACACCCCGGCGTTGGCCAGCGGGGTGATCACCTGCCAGATCTGGCCCAGCCGGGCGTTGGTGTACATGGCGATCAGCCGGGCGTTGGAGTACGCCCAGATGAAATGCCGCCGCGACCACAACTGCTTGACGTAGGCGCCCAGCGAAGGGCGGGCACCGCTCACCGCCAGGCCGTGTTGTCGGGCCAGCTCGGCGAGGGTGGGCCCGCTATCCGGTTCCAGCGTCACGGTCGTGCCACTGGTTGGCTGCCGCATCCGATCTGTCCTTCCATCAGCCAACGCTGCCGCTCGTGCACACCCGCGCCCCTCTCCGACGGGTACCTCTCGTCCCGGACGCCGCGACGACGGTGCCGCGCGACCCGCTGGCACGGGTGGTGCCGGACCGGTGAGGCCGGTTCATGCCCGGCTCCTCATCTTCATGTCCGATGGCACGGAACGATACCGTCGCGTCCTGACGGAAACGGTAGGGGAGGCAACGACGATACGCAACCGTATCGTCGTGCGGTTACACTGGCTCGAATGCAGGGCGACGGAAAGCGACCGCCGGCGGGCGCGGCGGTACTGCGGGAGGATGTGACGCAGGCGATCCGGGCTGCCGCGTTGCAGGAACTGGCCGCGGTCGGCTACGGCAGGATGTCGATCGAAGCGGTGGCCCGCCGGGCCGGGGTCGGCAAGACCGCCGTCTACCGGCGGTGGGGTTCGAAACTGGAGATGGTCATCGGGATCGTCTCCGAGGTCGCCCTCGGGGTGACCGCCGTGCCGGACACCGGCACCTTGCGCGGTGACCTCGAGCTGGTGCTGACCATCGCGGCCCGGGCGTTGCGTCATCCGTTGGCCGGGCAGATCGTGCCGGACCTGCTCGCCGAGGCGGCCCGCAACCCGGCGATCGCGCAGACCCTGCAGGCAGCCCTGCGCGACAACCAGCGGGGGATCGGCACCCTGGTGACGAACCGGGCGGTGCGGCGGGGCGAACTGCCCGCCGACACCGATCCCGACTTCGTCGTCGACCTGATGGTCGGCCCGCTCTACTGGCGGCTCGCGGTGGCCCGTACCCCGCTGCCGCGCGGCTACGTCGCCCGGCTGGCCGCCTCGGTCGCCGCCGCCCTCACCGCCGGGGCGGCAACCGACCCGGCGGCCAACCCGGCGGGCAGCCGGGCAGCCAACCCGGCTACCGGTCCGTCAGCTCCCCCTGCCACCGGCTGATGCCGGCGGCCACCTCTCGGACCTCGCCGTGGCCGACCAGCTGCACCCGCCACGGCAGGGCCGGCCCGGCGACCCGGTCCGCGGTGACCGCCGTGCCGTGCCGGGCGACCACGAACCTGGCGGCCTCGGACCCGTCCAGCGCCGGCACCGACACCTGCACCTGCTGCCCGTCGGCGAGCTGGTACACCGCCAGGGTCACCCCGTCGGCGTACGAGTAGTCCGGTCGGTCCGCGTTCGCCCCGAGCGGCAGCACCGTGCCGGGGCGCACCAGCACCGGCACCTGGTCGAACCCGACCGTCCGGCGCACCCAGCCCGGGCCGGTGATCTCCTCGCCGGTCTGCAGGTGGGTCCAGGTGCCGGCCGGCAGGTAGAAATCCACCTGCCCGTCGGCCCGGAACACCGGCGCCACCAGCAGGCTGTCTCCGAGCAGGTACTGCCGCTCCAGGTGGGTCACCGCCGGGTCGTCCGGGAAGTCGGCGACCAGCGGACGCATCACCGGGATCCCCTCGGCGTGGGCCAGCACCGCCTGTCCGAACAGGTACGGCATCAGCCGCGCCTTGAGCCGAGTGAAGATCCGCAGTACGTCGACCGCCTCCTCGTCGAACGTCCACGGCACCCGGTAGGTCTGGCTGCCGTGCAACCGGCTGTGCGAGGAGAGCAGCCCGAACGGGATCCAGCGCTTGAACACCTCCGGTGCCGGCCGGCCCTCGAAACCGCCGATGTCGTGGCTCCAGAAGCCGAACCCGGACATCGCCAGCGACAAGCCGCCGCGCAGGCTCTCCGCCATCGACTCGAAGGTGGATTCGCAGTCACCGCCCCAGTGCACCGGGAACTGCTGCCCGCCAGCGGTCGCCGACCGGGCGAACAGCACCGCCTCGCCCTCGCCGCGGTGCTCCCGGAGCAGGTCGAACACCGTCTGGTTGTACAGGTGCGTGTAGTAGTTGTGCATCCGTTCCGGGTCGGCGCCGTCGTGCCAGATGACGTCGGTCGGGATCCGCTCCCCGAAATCGGTCTTGAACGCGTCGACGCCCATGTCCAGCAACGCCCGCAACTTGTCGGCGTACCAGCGTCGGGCGTCCGGGTTGGTGAAGTCGACCAGACCCATCCCGGCCTGCCAGAGGTCACACTGCCAGACGTCGCCGTCGGCGGTCCGGACCAGGTAGCCCCGCGCCGCCCCTTCGGCGAACAGCGCCGACCGCTGCGCGATGTACGGGTTGATCCACACGCAGACCTTCAGGTCCCGCTTGCGTAGCCGCTCCAACATCAGCTCGGGTTCGGGAAAGACCCGCGGATCCCATTCGAAGTTCGACCAGTGGAACTCGCGCATCCAGAAACAGTCGAAATGGAACACCGACAGCGGCAGCTCCAGCTCCGCCATGGTGTCGATGAACGAGCTCACCGTCTGCTCGTCGTAGGAGGTGGTGAACGAGGTGCTCAGCCACAGCCCGAACGACCAGGCCGGCGGCAGGGCCGGGCGGCCGGTCAGGGCGGTGTACTTGCGCAGGATCTCGTGCGGCGTCGGGCCGTAGATGACCAGGTACTCCAGGCTCTGCCCGGCGACGCTGAACGACACCCGGGAGACCACCTCGGAGCCGACCTCGAACGAGACCAGCCCGGGGTGGTTGACGAACACCCCGTACCCGCCGGTGGTGAGATAGAACGGAACGTTCTTGTACGCCTGCTCGCTGCTGGTGCCGCCGTCCTCCTGCCAGATGTCGACCACCTGGCCGTTGCGGACCAGCGGGCCGAACCGCTCGCCGAGTCCGTACACCGTCTCGCCGACGCCGAGGCTGAGCTGTTCCCGCACGTACGACCCGTCGTCGGTGTCCAGCGCGGCCATGCTCTTGTAGCCGCTGCCGGTGAGCACCCGGTCGGCGGCCACGAACTCCAGCCGCCAGCCGTCGCCCCGGGCGAACCGGGCGGTCAGCTCACCCGAGGTGATGCTGGCGTGCTCGGCGCCGTCGGTCACCTGGACGTCGGTGTCCGGCTCGGTGGCCAGGGCGAAGTCCGGATGCCGGGGCCGCCGGCCGAGGAAGTGCCCCACCTGGACGGAGATCACGTCCGGGGCGGGGGAGGTGCAGCGTACGGTGAGCAGCGGCTGGTTGAGGGTGTCGCCGCGGCCGGTGATCCGCCGGGTCGGGGCGTACACGGTCAACGCCGCCGGCTCGACCTCGACGTCGTGCACCTGCGCGGGATAGAGCGGCCGTACGCCGTCACGCATCCGCCAGTATCCGTTGCTGAATTTCATCGAACCCTCTCTCGGGTCAGGTCCTACTTGACCGCGCCGGCCAGCACACCCCGGGTCAGGGTGCGCTGGAAGATGAGGAAGAACAGCACCGCCGGCACGATGCCGAGCAGCGCCGACGCGCTGGTGGTGGTGGCGTCCATCATCCGGTCTCCCTGCAGTACGCCGAGCGCCACCGGCACCGTCTGCTTGTCGTTGGAGATCAGGAAGATCAGCGGCAGGAAGAACTCGTTCCAGGTCCAGATGAAGAAGAAGGTGAACAGCACCGACAGGGTCGGCCAGCTGGTCGGAACGACTACTTTCCACAGCACCCGCCACTTGCCCGCCCCGTCCATCGCGGCGGCCTCCAGCAACTGTCGCGGGAAGTCGCGGAACACCGAGGAGAGCAGGTAGGTGCCGAACGCCGCCTGGATCGCGGTGAAGATGATGATGACGGCGATCCGGCTGTTGTAGAGTCCGACCTGTTTGGACAGATAGTAGAGCGGGTAGACCAGCGCCTCCTGCGGCAGCAGGTTGGCCAGTAGGAAGAACATCAGGAAGGCGAGTCGTCCGCGCATCCGGCCGATGCCGATCGCGTACGCGTTGAGCACCGAGATCACCACCGCGCCGACGGCGACCGTGGCGCTGATCAGGAAGCTGTTCCACAGCTTCTCGCCGAAGTCGACCCGGAACCAGAAGTCGACGATACCGCGCAGGTAGAGCTCGCCGGGCAGGGAGAGCGGACCGTTGGCGGCGTACTCGGCCGGCGCCTTCACCGCGTTGAGCGCCACGACCAGGAACGGTGCCAGCACCAGCAGGGTGAGTACGGTCAGGCCGATCAGGACGGTCGAGGCGGTCAGCCGGCCGGGCCGGCCGCGCCGGGCAGTTGTGGCGGCGACCATCTCAGCTCCCTTCCAGGCGCTCGTCGCGGGTCTGGATCCGCAGGAACAGGTAGGTCAGCACGACGATGATGGCGGTCAGTACGGTGGCGATCGCCGAGCCGTATCCGGCGTCGGCCTTCTCGAAGAAGTTCTGGTAGGCGAAGTACGACGGCACCAGGGTGGCGTTGCCCGGGCCGCCCCGGGTCAGCACGAAGATCTGCCCGAAGATCTTCAGCGCGGCGATGGTCGTGGTGACCAGTACGACGTAGATCTCCGGCCTGATCTGGTGCACCGCGATGCGGGTGAACCGCTGGAACCAGCCGGCGCCGTCGAGGTCGGCCGCCTCGTAGAGCTCCGGATCGACCCGTTGCAGACCTGCCATGAACATCACGACCGGGTAGCCGAGCTGGAACCAGACCATCACCGCCATGACGCTGAGCAGGGCGTACGCCGGGTCACCGAGCCAGTTCTGGGCGAGGGCACCCAGACCGACGCGGTCCAGGATCGAGTTCAGCGCACCGTAACTGGGGTGCAGGATCCAGCCCCAGACGATGCCGGTCACCGCGACCGGCAGCACCTGCGGCAGGTACAGCCCGGACCGGAACACGCTCGCCGTACGCGGGCCGATCCGCTTGGCCACGTAGTCGAACAGGACCGCGGCGAGAAACAGGCCGAGCAGCGTCGGCAGCACCGCCATCGCGAGGATGATGAAGCCGATGTTGCGGAACGAGATCCAGAAGTTGGTGTCGTGCAGCAACCGGTCGTAGTTGTCGAACCCGATCCACTCCGGCGTCCCGACGCCGGACCACCGGGTGAAGCTGATCCCGATGTTCATCAGCAGTGGCACGACGATCACGGCGAGGAACAGCACGATCCCGGGGAGCAGGAAGGCTACGTATCCGTAGTCCGCTTTCCGGGCGCTCGCGCCGGCGCGGGTACGGGGGTGGGGGCGGGTGAGCGGCTTAGCCATGGAACCTCCCGGAGCGGACCGTGCGCCGGGGACCGGCGTCCCCGGCGCACGGTCGTCGCTCACTCGCCGATGCTGGCCAGGTTGTCGTTGTACGGCTTGGCGATCTCGTCGAGCACCTCGTCCGGCGACTTGCTGCCGTTGATCAGCTGCTGGACCCCGGCGACCAGGACGTCGTAGTAGCCCGGTGCCGGCCAGTCCGGGTAGAAGGCCAGCCCGTCGGAGTCGTTGAGCGTGTTGAAGTTCTCGATCAGCTCCTTGGCCTTCGGGTTGGTGATCGCGGCCGGGTCCGCGGCCAGCGGCACCCCGCCGGACTCGCCGAGCAGGTTCTGGATGTCCGGCTGCATGGTGATGTCGATGAAGTCGTAGGCGAGGTCCTTGTTCTTGGCGTTGCTCGGCACCACCCAGATGTTTCCGCCGGAGCCGGGGTGCAGGTCGCTGCCGGGGAAGAGGAAGGTGCCCCACTCGAAGTCGGTGATCTCGTCGCTCATCCGGCCGTACCACCAGCTGCCGGAGATCATGATCGGGAAGTTGCCCTGGGTGAAGGCGACGCCCATGTCCTCGGCCTTGATGCCGGCGGAGTCGGCGCCGATGTAGCCCTTGTCGACCCACTCGGCGAACGTGGTGGCCGCGTAGCTGAACTCCGGACCGTGGAAGTCGACCGGGTTGGCGTAGAGCTGGAAGTCGTCGACGAAGGACCGGTCGGCCTGGGTCAACGCCAACTCGTAGAGGATCTGCTGGGCCGGGTACTCGGCGCCGCCGACCGAGATCGGGGTGACGCCGTTGTCGACGAAGGTGTCCAGTACGCCCTCGAACTCGGCGAAGGCGGTGGGCACCGACAGGTCGTACTCGGCGAACATGTCCTTGTTGTAGTAGACCATCACGAATTCGCCGTAGTTGGGGATGCCGTACCAGGTGTCGCCACCCATCACCCCGTTGGCGTCGTACCGGCAGGTGGTGGCGACGCTCGGCGAGATCATCTCGTCCCAGCCGCGTTCGGCCACCACGTCGCTGAGGTCGGTGAGCAGCCCTTGCTTGGACAGCAGGCCGGCGGTGGCGTTGCCCTTGTTGTACTCCAGGATGTCCGGTCCCTGGTCGGAGTTGAGGATCATGCCGGCGTTCTGCCGGATCTGCTCGAAGCCCTTCTCCTCGTAGACCACGGTGACGCCGGGATGGCTGGCCTCGAACTGCTTGATGGCTTCGGCCCAGGCGATGCCCATGGCGCTGTTGGCGCCTTCGTAGTGCCACAGGCGCAGGGTGCTGCCGTCGCCGCTGTCGTCGGCATCGGCGCCGCAGGCCGACAGGGTCAGGGCGGTGGCGGTGAGTACGGCGGCTATCAGGGTGCGGGTGCCTGTTCTCGGTTGACGGAACACTTCCAGCCTCCTTGCGGGTGTGCCGCAGGGGCGGCGCGGTGCAGGCGCCGCCACGGGGACAGGGGTCGGGTGAAGGTCACGGACCGCGGTGAGGCTGCCCGCTGGCGGCGGGGTCTCGAACGCGGCTGATCGGTGGAGGGGGAGCCGAATCCGGTTGTCGAAACGCTTCGACGAAGCGATTCGACAAGGAAGCTACGACTGTGTCGACGGCATGTCAATCCCTCGACGGATCAGTTACTGCCAGCCCGGTCGTAGACTCGGCGGCTGGTGGTGGCCTGCGGCGACGACGCCTGCGGCGACGACGGCCAGCGGTACGGGAGGAACGGGATGCGGACCAGCGCGCTGCGGATGCGGACCCGGGCGCTACCAGCCTGCGGCATGGCCGTCGGCGCTTTGGCCCTGCTGACATCGACAGCCACCGGCTGCACCGTCAGCCCGCAACCACAACCGGGACCGACCGGGACGGACGTGCCCGTTGGTGCCGAAGAGTCCCGGCGGCTCGTGCAGGACTACCTCGACGCGATGGTCGCCAAGGACCTCGACAAAGGGCGCGCCCAGCTCTGCGCCGCGACGCAGGAGATCTTCGACGCGAGCGCCACCGGCCCCAACGGCGACTTCGCCGAGTCGTTGATGGTGGAGCGGGCGGAGATCGTGGCCTCCCGGCCGGTCCCGGTCGGCCACGAGGTCACCGCCACCGTCACCGCTGCCGTCGGATCCACCACGCTCCGGGCCGGGTCGGAGACGCTCCGGGTCAGTCTCGTGTTCACCGTGACGCCGGCCGGCAGCGGCGACGGCGGCTGGTGCATCCACGATGAGACCGCGAGGCCAGACCAGCCCGGCGACACCGGTCCAGGTGACGTCGACGTCGATGCCGCTCCGGCAGGTGCGCCGGGTACCGCCCCGGCCGGCGGGTCCGCCGCCGCGCCGCCGGACTAGGCTTTGGCCATGGGCCAAGAATGGCATCAGTTGAGCTATCCGTCGGTCGGGCACCCGAGCCTGCAGACCAGCCGTCCCGCCGCCGACTCGGTCGAGGACGAGGCGTTCGGGCTGGACCGGTGGCGCGGCCTGCCCCGGGCACAGACACCGCCCTGGCCGGATCCGGCCGCGGTCGACGAGGTGTGCCAGGTGCTGGGCAACGTCCCGTCGGTGGTCGCCCCGTACGAGGTCGACCAGTTGCGGGAGCGGCTGGCGCTGGTCTGTGACGGCAAGGCCTTCCTGCTGCAGGGCGGCGACTGCGCCGAGACCTTCACCGACAACACCGAGAGCCATCTGCTGGCCAACGCCCGCACCATCCTGCAGATGGCGGTGGTGCTGACGTACGGCGCGTCGCTACCGGTGGTCAAGGTGGCCCGGGTCGCCGGTCAGTACACCAAGCCCCGCTCGTCGCCGACCGACGCGCTCGGGTTGCCCGCGTACCGCGGCGACATGATCAACTCGCTGGACACCACGGCGCAGGCCCGGGTCGCCGACCCGCAGCGGATGATCCGGGCGTACGCCAACTCCGCCGCCGCGATGAACATGCTCCGCGCCTACCTCGCCGGTGGGCTGGCCGACCTGCACGCGGTGCACGACTGGAACAAGGGGTTCGTCAAGCGGTCCCCGGCCGGCGAACGCTACGAGGCGATCGCCCGGGAGATCGACCGGGCGTTGGCGTTCATCCAGGCCTGCGGGATGACCGACGACGAGGCGTTGCGGACCGTCACCCTCTACTGCTCGCACGAGGCGCTCGCGCTGGAGTACGACCGGGCGTTGACCCGGATCTCCGGCGACCGCCCCTACGGACTGTCCGGACACTTCCTGTGGGTCGGCGAGCGGACCCGGCAGATCGACGGCGCGCACATCGACTTCATCTCCCGCATCGCCAACCCGATCGGCGTCAAGCTCGGCCCCGGCACCAGTCCCGAGCAGGCCCTCGAGCTGTGCGAGAAGCTCAACCCGGACAACATTCCCGGCCGGCTCACGCTGATCAGCCGGATGGGCAACCACAAGGTCCGCGACGCGCTGCCGCCGATCGTCGAGAAGGTCACCGCCGCTGGCGCGCGGGTGGTGTGGCAGTGCGACCCGATGCACGGCAACACTCACGAGTCGTCCAACGGCTACAAGACCCGCCACTTCGACCGCATCGTCGACGAGGTGCTCGGCTACTTCGAGGTGCACCGGGGTCTGCAGACCCACCCCGGTGGTCTGCACGTCGAGCTGACCGGCGAGGACGTCACCGAGTGCCTCGGCGGCGCCCAGGCGATCGAGGACATCCACCTGCCGGACCGGTACGAGACCGCCTGCGACCCGCGGCTCAACACCCAGCAGTCCCTGGAGCTGGCCTTCCTGGTCGCGGAGATGCTCCGTGGCTGAGCCGACCCCGTCCGGCAGCGCCGTCCGGCCGGTGGTCGACCTGCGGTCGGACACCGTCACCCGGCCGACGCCGGGGATGCGGGCGGCGATGGCCGCGGCCGAGGTCGGCGACGACGTGTACGGCGAGGACCCGACGGTCAACGCGTTGGAGTCCGAGGTCGCGGCAATGTTCGGCCACGAGGCGGCGCTGTTCGCTCCGACCGGTTCGATGGCCAACCAGGTCGCCCTGCAGACCCTGGTGCCGCCCGGCGGCGAGTTGCTCTGCGACGCCGACGCACACGTGGTCACCTACGAGGTCGGTGCTGCCGCCGCGTACGGCGGGATCTCCTCACGGACCTGGCCCGCCGCCGGCGGTGACCCGGACCCGGACCTGGTCGCGGCGATGATCCGGCCGGCCGGGTACGGCGCGGTGCCGACCCGGGCGGTCGCCGTCGAGCAGACCCACAACCGCTCCGGCGGGCAGATCATCGGGCTGGACGTGCTGCGTGGGCTGCGGGCGGTCACCGCCGACGCCGGGGTGGCGCTGCACTGCGACGGTGCCCGGATCTGGCACGCGCACATCGCCGACAGTGTGCCGTTGGCCGACTACGGCGCGATGTTCGACACCCTGTCGGTGTGCCTGTCCAAAGGGCTCGGCGCGCCGGCCGGCTCGGTGCTGGTCGGCAACGCCGAGCGGATCGCGGCCGCCCGCGTCCTGCGTAAACGGATGGGCGGCGGGATGCGCCAGGCCGGGGTGCTCGCGGCCGCCGGGCGGTACGCCCTGGCGCACCACGTGGACCGGCTCGCCGACGACCATGTGCGGGCGGCCCGACTGGCGCAGGCGTTGGAGCCGTACGGTGTGGTCTGCCCGGACCAGGTACGCAGCAACATCGTCGGTCTCGACCTGACCAAGACCCCGTTGGACGCGCCGGCGTTGGCCGAGGCGGCCCGGGCCGGCGGGGTGCTGGTGTCGGTGCTCGGGCCGACCGCCGCCCGGCTGGTCACCCACCTGGACGTCGACGACGCGGCGGTGGACCGGGCGGGCGAGGTGCTCGGCACCGTTCTGCGCCGCTAGCGCTCCAGGAGGCGCTGCAGCCCGTCGATGATCCGGTCGAGCCCGAACAGGAACGACCGGTGCGGGTCGCCGATCGCGTTGTACTCCTGGCCGGCGGCGGTGCCGACCCGCGACGAGATCGGGTAGGCGTCGGGGGGCATCACCCGTTCCAGGATCGGCGCGTTGATCTGCCACCACTGGGCGTCGGTGATTCCAGAGCTGGCCACGGCATGTCGTGCCTCGATCGAGGCCCGGGCGGCGCTGGCGGTGAATCCGCTGATCAGGGTGACGACCTGGTCCATCTCCAGGTCGGTGAACCCGGCGTCCTCGATCGCGGCGAGGTCACCGACGGTCCGCTGGTCAACGGCGCGGTGTGGCTCGCGATCGGCAGGCCGCTGCTGATCACCGCGATCTTCGCCCCGCTCGCCGCGCGGGCATACCGCAAGCTTCGCACCTGAGCCGAGGTCAGCGCGCTGACGACGGTTGGCGGACGGCCACCAGCCCGGCCGGGCCGTCCGCCACCTCGGCCAGGCGACGCAGCGTGGCGATGTCGGCGGCGTGCCCGACGTGCTTCTCGCTCGGCGTCTCGACCAGCACCGGGACGCCGGCGGTGGCCGGATGCCGCATCAACTCGGCGAACGCCGCCTCGCCGATCATGCCCGCGCCGATCGTCTCGTGCCGGTCCCGGGTGGACCCGCACCCGTCACGGGAGTCGTTGGCGTGCACCAGCCGCAGCCGGTCCGCTCCGACGGCGTCGACCAGCGCGTCGATCGTCGCCGTCATGCCACCCGGGCCGGCCACGTCGTGCCCGGCGGCCCACGCGTGGCAGGTGTCGAAGCAGACCCCCATCCGGGGATGCCAGTCCACCGCGGCGAGGTACGGCCGCAGGTGCTCGACCCGGGACGCCAGTGACCGGCCGCCGCCAGCGCTCGGCTCTACCAGCAGCATCGGTCCGCCGGCGGCCTCGGCGGCGTCCAGCAACGGCAGCAGCGCCTCACGTACCTGACGCATCGCGGTGTCGGCGTAGCCGTCGTCGACGGCGCTGCCGGCGTGGAAGACGACCGCCTCGGCGCCGATCGCCCGGCCCCGGCGCAGCGCGTGCGCCAGGGTCGCGGCGGAGCGTTCCACCGTGGCGGTCGTCGGCGAGCCGAGGTTCACCAGCAGCGAGGCGTGAATGTACGGGCGCAGCCCACGCTCGGCGCAGCCGTCGCGGAACGCCACGTCCTGGGCCGGGTCGCCGTCGGGCATCGCCCAGCCGCGCGAGTTGCCGACGTACACCTGCACCACCTCGGAGGCGGCCGCGTCGGCGTACGGCAGCGCGGCTCGGGCCAGCCCGCCCGAGGTGGGCGTGTGCGAGCCGACCGGCCGGTGCCCGGCGGAACCGTCGATCGGCATCTCAGAGACAGCCGATCACGATCTCGGTGCCCGGTGGCACCTCGGAACCGTCGTTCGGGGTCTGGTAGCGGACCGTGCCGTTGGGGTTGAAGTCGACCCGGACCGGGAAGCCCAGGCCCTGCAGTTCGGCCAGCGCCTCCTGGCAGGGCCGGTCGATCATCCTCGGCACCACGACCGCTGGCGGGCCCTCACTCACCCTGAGCTTGATCTCCGTACCCTCTTCCACCCCGGCGCCGTCCGCCGGCTCCTGACCGATGACCTCGTCCTTCGGCTTGTCCGACTCCTCGGAGGCGACCAGCGGCTCGAGCTTGAGCTCCTCCAGCATCCGCCGGGCCTCGTCGACGTTGAGCCCCACCACGTTGGGCACGGTGATCGGGGCCCGGCCCTTGCTGACCGTCACCTTCACCACGTCGCCGGCCTGCACCTCGGTGCCGACCGGCGGGTCGACGGCGGCCACCACACCGGCGGGCAGGTTGTCGTCGTACCGGTCGGCCGCCTGCTCCAACACCAGTTGCGCCTTCTCCAGGTCGACCCGGGCCAGGTCGAGCGTCTTGCCGACCACGTCCGGCACCGCGTAGCGCTCGGGGCCGAGGGAGAAGGTCAGGGTGATCTCGCCGCCGCGGACGATCCGGCCGTTGCCGGGCGGATCCTGGGCCAGCACCAGATCCCGGGCGACGTTCTCGTCGTGCCGGGGGTCGGCGACGCTGATCGTGAGGCCGCGCTGCGCGGCCAGTGCCTGCGCCTGCGCCTGGTCGAGGCCGACCATGCTGGGCGCGACGGTGTACCGGCCGGCCCCGAGCCACCAGCCGCCGACCCCGAGTAGCAGCAGGAACACCAGCGCCCCGGCGATCGCCGCCAGCCGGGCCCGCGGATCCTCCGCCAGCCGGTCCCGCAGCCCGCCGGCACCTGCGTCGCCGGGCTGTTCGGTGCTCTTCGCCCGACTCCGCTCGGCGCCGCGCCGCCGGCCGGGCGCCGGGTCGGCCCCGCCGCTGGCGATCACTGGAGGCCCACCGGCGGCCGCCGAGCGGACCACGGTGCTGGAGGCGGCCCGTCGGCGCGGTGCCGACCGGTCCCGTCGGTCCTTCGGCTCCGGCAGTCGGGCCCAGGACGGGCGCTCGGCCTCCGGCACCGGCGAGACCGCCATCGTCGGCTGCGCCAGTTGGCGCAGCACCGCCGTGTTGGCGCTCGCGTTGCCGAGATCGTCGCGGACCACCTGGACGTCGGACAGCAGCGCCCCGGCGTCGGTGGGGCGTTCACCCGGATCCCGGCGGGTGGCCCGGACGACCAGGTCGTCGACCATCGCCGGGACACCCGGCACCGACTGCGACGGCGGGGGCACGTCCTGGTCGACGTGCTGCCAGGCGACCTCCGCCGGGCGGTCGCCGTCGTAGGGCACCCGGCCGGTCAGCATCTCGAACAGCACGATGCCCGCCGAGTAGACGTCGGTACGCGGATCGGCCCGGCCCTGGGTGACGAGCTCCGGCGCCACGTACGCCACGGTGGCCATCAACTGACCGCCGCCCGCCTCGGCGCTGGCCTGCACGGCCTGGGCCAGGCCGAAATCGGCGACCTTCACGACGCTGTCGATCAGGTTCCCGGCGCCGCCGGTCGGTGCCTCGGCGACCAGTACGTTCTCAGGCTTGACGTCGCGGTGCACCAGTCCGGCCCGGTGGGCGGCACCGATCGCCGCCAGCATCTGCTCCAGGATCGCCAGCGCCTCGCCCGGGTTGAGCCGCCGTCGCTCGGCCAGCACGTCGCGCAGCGTCCGGCCCCGGACGTACTCCATCACCAGGTACGGCAGCCCGAGGTGGGTGCCCTGGTCGTAGACGGCGACCACGTTGGGGTGGGTCAGCCGGGCGATGGTCTTGGCCTCGTCGGTGAACCGGTCGAGGAACCCGGCGTCGCGGCCCTGCACGTCGTTGAGCTGCGTCGGATGGATGATCTTCAGCGCGACGGTGCGCTCGAGCCGTTCGTCGGTCGCCGTGTACACGGTCGCCATGCCCCCCCGCGCCACCCGGGCACGGATCCGGTACCGCCCGTCGATCAACGAGCCCAGCAGCGAGTCGGCGACCTGTGTGTCCATCGGCAGGCAGTCTATGCGGCCGCAGGGGGAGGGCAGAACTCCGATCAGGCCGGGTCCGCCGAACCGGGCCAAACCGTTACCTGCTGGCAGCGCACGGCAACCAACTGGCAACCCGCCCCGGCCCGCCGAACGGCGACCCGTCGCGGCGCAACCGGACGGGCTCACCTGGCGCGTCAGGACGGGGTCAGTGGTGCCGGCGGGGCCGGTGCGTGGCAGGGTGGTGACGTGACAGATCCCGCCTCGACCTCAGCGCCGCCGGCCTCCGGTGGGACCGGGCCGGTGACCGTCGGCGAGCCGGCCGGTTGGCTGACCTTGCCCGATGTCGCCGAACGCCTCGACGTGACGATCAGCAAGGTCCACCAGATGATCCGGGACCGGGAGCTGCTCGCCGTCCGGCGCGACGGGGTCCGCCGGGTGCCGGCCGAACTGGTGGCCAACCACACCGTACGCAAGCACCTGCCCGGCATCCTGACCCTGCTGCACGACGCCGGCTTCTCCGACGAGGAGATGCTGGGCTGGCTGTACCGGCCGGACGATTCGCTGCCCGGCACGCCCGCGACTGCGCTCGGCGGGGACCGCGCCCGCGAGGTGAAACGTCGGGCACAGGCCGAGGGTTTCTGACCGGCATGGGTCAGCTCAGCTACCTGGCGGTGCTGGCCGGCTGCCTGTTCGCCGCGATCTGGCTGGAGCCGGTGCTGCGGGTCAACGTGCTCCGCCGCTGGCGGCGGCTGTCCCTGACCCTGCTGGCGGTGGTGGTGGTCTTCGTGGCCTGGGACCTGGCCGCGATCGCCGCCGGGCACTGGAGTTTCGACCCCGCCCAGACGACCGGGGTGCTGCTGCCCGGCCAGCTGCCACTGGACGAGCTGCTGTTCTTCGTGGTCGTGCCGATCTGCACGGTGCTGGGGTTCGAGGCGGTCCGCGCGGTGCGCACCCCGCCCGGCCGCCTACGCCGGCCCGACGACCGCTGGTCGGCCGGCGACGAGGCCGATAACTGGCCGGCAGGCGACGGGGCCGACCGCAGTCGGGCCGGCGACGAGGTCGAGGCCGACCGGCGGCGGGTCCGGTGAGCTACACCGTCGCCGCGCTGCTCGGGGTGGTGGCCGCCGTGCTGGTCGACCTCGTGGTGCTGCGCACCCGGCTGGTGCTGCGGGCGGTCTTCTGGGCGACCTACCCGATCATCGTCGGCTTCCAGTTGCTCTCCAACGGGATGCTGACCGGCCGCGACATCGTGCGCTACGACCCGGCGGCCATCGTCGGGCTGCGGATCGCGTACGCGCCGGTCGAGGACCTGCTGTTCGGCTTCGCGATGGTGCTGTTCACCCTGTCGGTGTGGGTGTGGCTGGGGCGGCGCGGCGTGCAGCGCACCCCGGCGGCCGGCGAGGGCGACTGGCTGCTCGCCCGGCTGCGGCGGCGGCGCCGGGCGCGCCAGTCCGCGGCAGCCCCCGGAGACGAGCATTGACCAGAAACTGCTATGAATTCGCACCGATTTGTTTACGGCAAAGTTTGTCGCGATGTGATGCATTGATCTGCGTCATCTGATCGTTTAGTGTCCGTACCACGGTCGCGCGAACCTACCTATACCCCGTTCTGTTCTGCCCGAAGGGGAGAAATCTGTCATGGGAAAGGTTCGACATGTTCGCGGCAGGCGGCTCGTCGCCGTCGGTGCGGCCCTGGCGGCGCTGCTGGCGTTCAGCACCGTCGCCGCCGCACCCGCGCAGGCCGCAGGTGAGATCCTCGGCACCGCCAACCCGACCGCCATCAAGGACAGCTACCTGGTCGTCTTCGCCGACCGTGACGCGTCTCCTCACCGGGTGGACGCGCTCACCAGCACGTTGGCCGGCCGGTACGGTGCCCACGTCGACTACACCTACCGACACGCGCTGCGCGGCTTCGCCGGCCGGTTCAGCGAGCGGACCGCCCGCCGGCTGGCCGCCCACCCCGACGTGGCCTACGTCGAGCAGAACGGCGAGGTGCGGACCACCGCCACCCAGACCAACCCGCCATCCTGGGGCCTGAACCGGATCGACCAGCGGAACCTGCCACTGGACAACGCCTACACCTACCCGAACACCGCGTCCGGCGTCACCGCGTACATCATCGACACCGGCATCCGCACCACGCACAACGACTTCGGCGGCCGGGCGGTGTGGGGGGTCAACACCGTGGGCGGCAGCAACTCCGACTGCAACGGGCACGGCACCCACGTCGCCGGCACGGTCGGCGGCACCTCGTACGGGGTCGCCAAGGCGGTCCGCCTGGTCGCCGTGAAGGTGCTCGACTGCGCCGGCAGTGGCTCGTTCGCCGCGGTGACGGCCGGGGTCGACTGGGTGACCGGCAACCACACCTCCGGTCCAGCGGTGGCCAACATGAGCCTGGGCGGCCAGGGCAGCAACACCACCCTGGAGAACGCGGTACGCAACTCCATCGCCGACGGCGTGGTATACGCGATCGCCTCCGGCAACTCCAGCTCCAACGCCTGCAACTTCACCCCGGCCCGGGTCAGCCAGGCGATCACCGTCAACGCCAGCGCCAGCAACGACGCCCGGGCCTCCTTCTCCAACTACGGAAGCTGCACCGACATCTTCGCCCCCGGCGCCGGCATCACCTCGGCCTGGCACACCGGCAACACCGCCACGAACACCATCAGCGGCACATCGATGGCGGCACCGCACGTCGCCGGCGGTGCGGCGCTGCTGCTGGGCGCCAGCCCGAACCTGACCCCCGCCCAGGTCGCCACCGCGATGTCCACCATCGCCACCCCCAACAAGATCACCAACGCGGGGAGCGGCTCGCCGAACCGGCTGCTGTTCGTCAACACCGGCGGCGGTACGCCGGGCATGCCGGCCGTCGACAACCCGGGTGCCCAGAACACCCTGCGAGGTGTCGCGGTCAGCCTCCGGATGACCGCCTCCGGCGGGACCGCGCCGTACACCTGGTCGGCTACCGGGCTGCCGGCCGGGCTGTCGATCAACTCCTCGACCGGGCTGATCTCGGGAACGCCGACGACCGTCCGGACGTACAGCGTGACGGTGACCGCCCGCGACGCCGCCAACCGGACCGCCGCGACCGCCTTCAGCTGGACGGTCGGGCAGAACCTGGACGGCACCTACGCCTGCTCGGTGCCGTCCGGCTACACCTACGATCTGGTGGTCAGCCGGCTCAACGAATGCAGCCCGAACAACTTCGCCAACAGCTACCGGCTGCGGCTGCCCCGGGACAACATCTCCACCTGCACCGTCCCGTCCGGGTACACCTACGACCTGGTGACCAGCCGACTCAACACGTGCAGCCCGAACAACTTCGCCAACAGTTACCGGATCCGGGTGCCGGTGGTCGGGATGTGGGCCTGCCGGGTGCCGACCGGGTTCAGCTACGACCAGGTACGCAGCCAGCTCAACGTCTGCAGCCCGAACAACTTCGCCAACAGTTACCGGCTGAGCTGAGCCGTTCTGGGGTGGGCGGCGGTCAGCCGGTACGGGTGGTCGCCGCCACCGCCAGCTCCCGGAGCACCTGCCCGGCCTCGGGCTCGACCGGCACCGGCGCCAACGCGGTCAACGCCCGCTCGGTCAGCTCGGTGATCCGCGCCTCGGTGACGGCCAACGCGCCACTGGCGACGATCACCTCGCGCAGCCGTTCGATCCCGTCGGCGTCGAGGGTCGGGTCACCGAGCCGGTCGTCCAGCAACGCGCGCCCGGCCGGCGACGTCGTCCGGTACGCCGACGCCACCAGGAAGGTACGTTTGCCCTCCCGCAGGTCGTCGCCGGCCGGCTTGCCGGTGAGCGCCGGGTCACCGAACACCCCGAGTACGTCGTCGCGCAGCTGGAACGCCTCCCCGAGCGGCAGCCCGTACCCGGAGTAGCCGGCGGCGACGGCGGACGGCGCGTCGGCCAACGCCGCGCCCAGCAGCAGCGGCCGCTCCACGGTGTACTTCGCCGACTTGAGCCGGGCCACCTGGGTGGCCCGGTGCACCGAGGTGTCGCCGGTGAACTGGGTGAGCACGTCCAGGTACTGCCCGACGGTGACCTCGGTGCGCATCTCGTCGAAGATCGGCCGGGCCCGGCGCAGCATCCCGTCGGCCAGCCCGGCACCGTGCAGCAGCTCGTCGGACCAGGCCAGGCACAGGTCGCCCAGCAGCACCGCCGCCGAGGCACCGAAGCCGTCCGCCGGCCCGCGCCACCCGCTGCGCCGATGGTGTGCGGCGAACCGCCGGTGGATCGACGGCTCGCCGCGACGGGTGTCCGAACCGTCCATCAGATCGTCGTGAATCAGGGCGCTGGCCTGCACGAACTCCAGCGCCGCCAGGGCCGCGACCACCTCGGGTGAGTCGCCGCCACCGGCTCCCCGGTAGCCCCAGTAGCCGAATGCCGGCCGCAGCCGTTTGCCGCCGCCGAGCACGAAGTCCTCGATCGCTGCGGCCACCGGCAGCAGCGCTTCGTCGACGTCGCCCAGCCAGCGTCGTCGGCCCTGGAGGAAGTCGGCCAACGCCCGGTCGACACGTCGACGCAGGTCTGCCCGGTCGGTCGGCGCGACCGTGATGCTGTCTGCCACTCCCTGACGCTATCGGCTGGTCGATGCGCCGCCCGCACGCCACCCGGTACAGTCGGCTGCGTGGCTCTCGGTCTACCGTCCGTACTCCCCGGCTCGCAGCCGTCGATCGGGGAGCTGATCCGTTC